>ERZ826613.2506-NODE-2506-length-17857-cov-11.685127_pt1 | contig 17857 bp, 22 predicted proteins | sample MGYA00519925_ERZ826613 | MGnify/ENA primary metagenome ERZ826613 (study PRJEB31778, sample SAMEA3449236) | human gut metagenome | biome: human gut; feature: human-associated habitat; material: faeces | place: United Kingdom | collected 2010/2012 ... | reverse complement strand
GGTTGGTTGGATAAGTTAAACCCCTAGGTTTTTTGGCCTAGGGGTTTTTGTTGGTTGTTTTATATGAGGTATTGTGTTGTGCCGTTTACGGCTTTTAGTGCGACGTATCGGGTTTTGCCTGAACCGCCTGTGTAGTGTGCCCAAATGTACCCGTCTGCGGTTGTGGTGCCGCTTGCGAGGATGACGGTTTGTCCTTTGTGGTATTGTGCTACGACTTGACTGTGGATGCTTGGTGCAGAGCGTACGTTGAGTACTGGCACGTTGACTTGATAGGTGCGTGTGGTGGTGGTGTTGTTGTTGTTGCGTGGGTGGAAGTATCCTATGATGCCTTTTTTGCTGATATTGATGTATCCGGCTTTGTTGGGGTTTTGTGACATGGTGGTGAGTGTGCCGTTGCCGTTGTCTTTGATTACGATGGCGACGTGGTTCATGCCGCTGCGTTTCCAGAATGCTACGTCACCGTAGGTTGGCGTGTAGTTGGCTGACTCTTTGGTGAAAGCGTTTTGCAGTGCGTGGGAGCGGTTGTATCGTGCTGTGTATACGCTTGCTGCGTATCCGTCTATGGTGTTTGTGTCGGTTTGTGGGATGCTGTATACGTGTTGTGCGTAGGAGCTCCATAGGTCCCAGCATTGTGCTCCGTATGCTCCGTCCATGTCGATGGCTTTGCCGTTGACTGTGTTGATCCATTCTTGGATGTTCATTTTTTGCTCCTTTATATGGTTTGGGTTAGGTATAGTGTTGCTGTGAGCCATGGTGTTATGGTTATTAGCATGAGTTGGGAGGCTCCTTTTCGGTATTGGTGTCCGGTTTTGAGGTGTGATAGGCAGTATGCTGTCCATCCTATGATGGCTAGGATGGTGAGGATGTTGAATGCTAGTATTTGGTTCATTTGTTGCTGTGTTTTGGTTTGGTGTTGTTTTGTTTGAAGATGTTCATGAATGGCGTATTTTCGAGTTCGGGGTTGATGGCGGTAATGTTTTCGAGGATTGAGGTGAGTTCGATGAGGCAGATGCCACTGATGGTGCAGACGAATACGTTGATGGGGAAGCCGAGGGAGACGTGTGTGTTTACCGTGTCTATAAACCATGCCGTCACCGTGAGGATGAGGTAGGTCAGTTTGTGTCCTAGTCCTGTCCGCATCTTTTGGGAGCTGAGATCGCCTTTCATGATGGCTTTTATCGTGCCGGTGATATAGTCTGTGGTAGTGAAGAAGAGCACTGCGATGGCGCACCACATGTCTGATTCTGTCATTATTGTGTTTCCTTTCTATTTTCCTAGCAGATCTCCAATGATCAGAGCGAAGTCTGCTTTGACTTGGGAGTCTTCGAATCTTATCTTGCCGAGCCGATAGCCGGTGGTAAGCCGTCTGATTACGTCGTCGGATTTTTTGACGTACCATGTCTTCTCGTCGACGTGGCTGGGGTCGAGCGTGTATACGGGGCGAGTGTTTTCTTTGGGGATGCGTCGTGAAATGTATTGTGAGACGTGGCCGTCCTTTTCGGATATGGTGATCCAGATTCCGAAGAGCCCATAGTCGGTGGTGTCTAGGACGTAGGATAGGTCGCTGTCTGACGGTATTGGCGCTATTAAAGTGTCGGATTCGTCTCGGAATTGGTTGCGGATGGCGTAATCCGCATAGTCGCTGTCATACTGTTCTAGGAATCTGCCGAATTTGGATTTGGCGACTTTTGCTGAGAAGCCTCCATAGTCAGCCAGCTCGAGACAGATGAAGCCATTGCAATATAATTTATATTGTTGTTGATTGGCTTGTTGTGTGCCGATATCAAGCCTGTATTTGGCGAAATACGGATTGGCTTTCTGGACCGCATTGGATAGGAACAGTACTTTCGTCCTATCCTGCCAGCGGTCGACGGTATTGTAGAATTCGGAGAATGAATTGACTTCATTGCTGAGGAAGCGCAGATTGTCGGGGAAGATCTCATCGAAGATGATGAGATGCACTTTCGGGTAGGCGACTGATTTCAGGCCGCCGGCTTGGGAGAGGGCAACGAAGTAACAGCAGGTGCGCCAATCCTTTTCATCCCACGAATTCCTGTGCAATTGGCCTTTTTCGCCGTTGACGCGAAAAGCATATTCCGGGAAGAAGCCTTGGATGTCCTTGAAAAACGTTTCCTTGCGCTTCTGTTCCACATCGGTGCGTCGTAGGTAGATGAATTCGTGCCCGTGCTTGAGATATTCTTTGATTCCGTAGCGTTTCGCGGCGAATGTCTTGCCGAGGCCGCGCGCTCCGATGATGAAATTCCACGGCGCATTGCGGGAGAGGAGGTTGTGCAGGTCGTAATAGTCGTCTTCGCTTAATGTCTGCAACACCACGATAGCTCCTCCTCCATATAAGAGAGGGGTGTGACGTCATGACCACCGTCACACCCCATGCCGGCCCAAGGGAAGTTATCTATGTGTCTGGAATGCCGACGTTTCTATTATACCACATGTCTCGGCTAAATGTAACGTCTGATTTCCCATGTCGCGGCGGCCTGCATGGCGGCTCCCATGCTTTTCAAAGTCGGGCCATTGCCGGGTCCGCCATGGCCAAGACAATGAGTACCGTCCCCGGTGGCCATTTCGACATGGTCGTAATTGACGTAATCATACCCCCAACATAATAGCAGCAGGTCGCCGGTCTGTGCGTTTTTCAAGGCTTCATCCACACTCGTCCCACTGCTGGCGTAGATGCGTCGGCCTTTGCCTTTCATGGCTCCGGTCCATGTGCCGACGTCGATTCCGAGCGCATCCTGATAGGCTCGCCAGATCGTGCTCGAACAGTCGCCGTATCCGGTATGGAGCGGATCCAATCGGCCTCCGGCCTGCGAGTAGGCGAAACGTCCCTGCCATGACAGGTAGAGGTTGTACACTTTCCGCTGGTCCGAGGTGGCACTGCCGCTACTGCTCCCCCCTTCGGTCTGCCCGCCCGAGATTTCCTGACCCTTCTGTACGCTTTCGACCCAATTCTGCGCGGTGGTATGATGGAAAGTACTCACCTTACCCCCGTCATGCAGGTACATGTCATCGCCTTGTATATGTATCCACCGCGTGGCCTTCGGTTTGGATTCGATGGCCGCATCATTGCCTCCCGGCGTGACGTCGATACTGCCGGACTGTCCGAAATCCGGGGGGGCGCTCGAACCGTCCCAAGAGGACAATAGCCGGTAGACGGTATCATATCTATTGGAATATCGTCCGAGCACGGAATCATTGAGCGCGGTGGAATGGAACAGCTCCAAAGATCCCGTCGCGCTGACATTGCCCAACACCACCAGCGCACGTTGCGGCGACTGGTGATACATGCTCATGAAGAAGATACGCTCCCTGACATTGCCGGCAGGGAACCCGTAATTGTCGCAAGTGGCGGAATACGCCGCATAGTCCGACTCCCATAGGTCTTGTTCGACCTTATGGAATTCGATGCGGTTCGCCCATGCAATGAATGCGTTACCTTCCGCACGGGTTAAGTATCGGCCGGTCCACGATATGGTGTTGGCCTCGACCTGACCGGCTAAGGTGGGCGCGTCCTGCTTGAATCGAGCCCATCCGGTCGGATCCTCCGTCCGCCCCTTGTCGAGGAGAACGTAAGCACGTGTTCCGTACCATTGCATCATACCCAAGGTTATCGGATCATGGTAGTTTACCGCGGTCCACGAATTGCCTGATTCGACCTTGCCGATCACGTACATCGCATACATGCTTTGATCGCTCATCGTAATGCTCTTTCGTTAAAAGTAATGGCCATACCACCATTATAGTGGCATGGCCATCCTTCGTGTCTGCTTTATTTTTTACAGTTTATTGGTGATCATGCAATACCGGTCATGCGAGGGTCGTCGTGAAGCTCAGATAGATTTCGGTATTGTCCGAGATGGCGGTCGTGGTGCCGATGGCACAGGCGCGAATGTCAGGCTGATAGCTGAGATAGAACAGCTTGTTGAGGCTGTTCGGGATGTAATAGTTCGTCATCTTGCGTGCCGCCGCCGGCACTTGAAAGAAATTTGAGTACGCGGTGGTGTTGTTCACCGTCTTGCCTTGAATGTGGCAGGTGACGGTATTGCCATCCACTCGGAAGAACGAATTGGTCAACACGCCGTGCGCATCCTGACCCGCTACGAAACCATCCCACGAATTACGGACGGTAGCGCCGTCCATCGCCTCGCAGATCAGTCTCAACAGCAGTTCGTTTCCGGCATCATTGGGGTGCACGTCATCGCCACTGCTCCAATCCTTGTTGCCGTTAAGCCATTCCCAAGCATAGGGCAACACTTCAACATGTCGCATGCCGCATGCCGTGATAATGCGGTCACGAGCCGTCAGCACACCACCATCATAGAGGGATGGTGGCGTGAAACCGCAGATGGTCGGAATGACCTGAATTCTGGCGTGGGGGAAGTTGGCCCGGGCGTAATCCAGCAGCGCGAGTACGGCGGTGGTGAGCTTTGAGTCGGTGATACTGCCGTCCGATACGTGGGTCTTGTCGTTGATCCCACCGGCGATGAGGATGCGTGTCACCGCGTCCTTGTCCCCGGTATAGCTTTTCAGCTGGGCGAGAAAGGGTGTCGGTCCGTTAAGGTATCCGGCATCGTCCTTGGCGAGATTGGTAACGGTGGCGTCGCGGTATGCGCCCAATCGGTTCGCCCACGATTCCGACAGGTGGGACGCGCCGGTACCGTACGAAATGCTGTCGCCCAATACGATGATGTTTTCCGTCGCCGACCCGGATAGGATATTGACGCGCTTGGTCAGGACGTCTACATCCGTTGAAGCCTTATCCCACTTGGTTTTCGCCGCGGCGGCATTGATGGTCGTGCCCGCGCCCAATGCCGTAAGCAGGTCGAAATTGGAGTCGGCCTTGGCGTTTGCGCCGGACGCGTCGGATATGGCCTTGCTTGCGTCCGTACCGGCCTTGTCCCATCTGGTCTTCAGCATGGTGGCGTCCTTGGCCGAATCCGCGCCCAAAGCGTCGAGGATCACGGTGTTCGAGTCGGCTTTGCCTGCGGCGGCTGCGGCGGCGGCCATCGCTCCGACGGAGTCGGCGGCGGCCTTATCCCACTTGGTCTTGGAGGTGGTGGCGGCATCCACGGTATTGTCGCCCAGCAGTGCCTTGGCCACTTCCTCGTCGTGGGTCTCGCGTGACTCCACGCCTTCGATGCGACTCAAATGCTTTTCGAGCGCGGCGTCGATGGCGCGCATGGACCCATTGTAGCCGTCCCTCAAGTCTGCGGGGTCGTTATCGCCATACAGATTAAGTCCGTAATTGTCGGTTTTCGTGTATACGGTTGCCATGTTATGTCAGTCCTTTTCTCTAATTTCGGTGTGCAACTGGGTTAAGATCTGGTCTATCATGCGCATGGCGCGGTTGTATCCGTCGCGCATGTCCATCGGTGTCGCGTCATTGTAGAGAGGTAACCCCCAGTGACGCGTCACGTCATATGACGTCGTGTCAACCTGCGTGATCTGCGGATCGTCTGCCATCATACCTCACTTTCCGGAAGCGGTGGTGGCAACGAACGGAAGCCCCTCCGCGGTAACCTTAGTGTCGTTGAGGTTTTTGACCGTGTACTGTCCGCCACCACCGGTTGCCGGAACACGGTTGAGGAAATGATTAAGCGCGGTGCCGAGCGCTCCGGCGTTCGCGACAGTCAATCCGAGAGCGGTGGTGAATGCACTCAACCCTTCCGGTAGCGATTCCGGTGTCGGAATGGCGTCAATCCTATCCGACTGCGTTTTCAGCGCCGTGTCAAGGATGTCCATTGAGCGGTTGTACTCGCCTTGCAGGTTCGGCGAATCCGTCGCGTCATACTTTTCGAGATTATAATTCGGTGTTTTCTGTGTCACTGTCGCTCCTTATCGGACGGTTTTTATGAAATTGTCAACCACAACGCCATTGGCGAGATTTTCGACTGATAGCGGACTGGCTGGTTTACCATCATCCACGTGTACGTCGCGCGGCGTGATGCGTGGCTCGTCGTTATGAAAAATGGTTTTGTTGCCGAGTACCGCGAACTCAAGACACGTGTGAGCGCCGGCCATTGGAACGCTCAACTGGGCCATCTGGTTTACGCGTGCACCGAACACGGCAAGCTCACGATACATGTCGCGGTTCGTGTTTTTCGAATCCTCGTACTTGCCGCGCGTCGGATTGTAAGTCAAGTCCGAGTCTTCGTATTGTCCGACCTGCTTTTCCAAGTCGTCCAGCGTTTTATTAATGCGAATGAATTGCTCATTAAAACCGGCGACCAACTGTTTGATGGCTTCGATATCCGCGTTTTCATCCTTGGCGAGATTGTCGAGCTGTTCGCGCAATTGATCAAGATGTTCCGCCACTTCCTGCACATATCCAAGCACAGTAAGCGTGTCACGGTACGAGAAGGGCTGCACCGTAGTGAAGTACCGCTGCCGTGGATCGATGTCCAATGGTGCGGCACATAGGTTAATTCCGTCCAATTTTCCTCCTAACGTCTTTATCCATTATACTCTAATGGCCGAGATTGTAGGCGAGTGACGTGCTGCAAAGCTGTGGTACATCGGTCATCATGTCGCCACTGCCCCACACGCCCATGAAGAGATCCTCAAGCGAATTGATGACCATGAGGTCAATATTGAGCATCGTATTACGCCAGTCGAGCAGGAGCTGAGATTGCGAGCCGCTCGTGCCGATCGTATGAGACATGCTATTGCCCTTGTCAGATGAATGCGCATAGTCGGTATTGCTTTGACTGGTCGCGGTGGCCGTGCTGTCCTGTGACGTGCTGGTATGCGTATTGCCGGTCGAATCGGTCTGCGAGGCGCTGGTGGCGAATTTCCTGAAATCGTCGATGCGCGTCTGCGGGAATTCCGAATTGAAGGTCATGGACGAATTGTCCGCCTTGGTGTCGGACGTGCTGTGGGCGGTGGATTCGTTCGACTGCGTGCCGCTCGACCTGCCGCTGGATTCATTCGTGCTGGTCGAATCCATTTCCTGACGAATGTCGGAAGTGATGAAAGGATCGAATTTGCGCCGGGCGGACAGATAGAGCTGGTTGAAATAGTCCATCTGTTCGCGCATGGTACGCCCTAAATAGAAGACGAACATTTGCGGCGTTTCCAGACCGATCTCACGCAATGCATAATGGGCCACGATCTTTTCATTCAATTTCGCCCGGTATGATTCGTCGAAAATCGGATAATACTGCGGGGACAGGTGCAGTTTTTCATCCGTGTCGAATCCCATTTCGATCAGATTGCCCAAGGTCAGCGTATAATCCGCCATACTATCCTTGACCGCATACATGCTCAAATCCTGTACCATTATTCTTCCTCCTTGGTTCCTTCCACATCCAATAGCCCGCCGGACGTCGTATCATTCCATTCGACGCCGATCGGCTTGCCCGAATCGGCCATCTGCGGCCACAGGCGATTGATCGTATCGCAAGCTTGCTGACGTGCTTTCAGATAGCTCAACCGAAAAACGTTCGTACGCGAATTGCCGGCCGTAACCTCGCTTTCCAAAAGCCTCTCCTTCTTTTCCGTCGTGCTGTTGTCGATGCCGAGATAATTGACCAACTCATTCCACACTTGGGTCTTCGTGGTGATGATCTTATCCGCCAGAAAAGGCGTGACATTCGGGAAGGTCTGGAAAAGTCCGGTAATATCCGCACTATCATAGGCGTAAATGTATGGATCGCCATCCTCGCGCGCCTTCATCAGATTCTGCGCGGTCAATTTATTGGTCTCCGACGTGGCGATGATCAATGGTACGCTGATATTATCCAGATTGACGTCCAAGGCACGGTCCGCGATAGCCAATCGTGTCGCATAATTCCACATCACGTCGACCATCGTGCATCTAAGCTGATTATCCCAGATAGGCACGCATTCCTTGCTTCCGATCTGCGGGTGGGAGTATCCGGTGGCGATCGGCTGGAAAAGCGTAGGATTGTTATAATTGTTCACGCCGCCGATATTACCGGAAGTGACCATGAAACGGTGCACGCCCTCACGCTTATCCGGGAAAAACAGTGCCAAACCATTCTCGAAAAGGGTCAATTCAAGGTACCTCTCGTCAATGTATGGGGGGAGATTAACCCATTTGAAGCGTGATACGGCCAGCATTTCGATCAATTTCATGTATTGATTGATACGCAGGGATTGGCGCATCTCGGGAAGATTGAGATTGCCCCACATACTACCCAACACGGATTGATTGTCCCAATGCGAGGCCTTACGCGCGCTATTACGCCTACTCATGATCACCGTCCTAAAATAATGGAGAGAGCTTGTATTACTCCCTCCATTATATGTCAGTATGAAATACCTGCCAGCGGCTCATTGTCCGCATAGTCGGTGACGCCGATCCTGTCCGGATCCGTCCACACCGTCACGCCGCTTTCGAAAATGCCTTTGATGGTCAGACGGTATTCCTCCGGACATGTCGAGCTTTTTAGATATAATTCGTGGACCTTCCAATACGTGAAATTGCTCATGGCCATAAGACCTGCCGGCATGATCATAAAACGTTGAACATAATATCCGTATCTCAGCCAATACTCGCCGATCGTATGCAAGGCCGCGTCGGAGAGACGACGGAATTTCACGCATACGCCGATGATCCCATTGGCTAGATTGAAAGCATCGCCCCCTAATGCGCCGGATGTGGTCGGTGGCGCGGTCTGCGTCTGCTGGACCTGTGCATTGATGCCGGCGATCACATTCGCATAGTCGCCTTGCGCGGTGGCCTGCGCCAGCTGCCGATTCATGTCTGCGAATTGCATGTTCTGCTGATTGCTTAGATTCGTCTGCGCAAGACTGTAGGCATTGGCCTGCGATGTGGTGGCATTATTGGTGGCCTGCGCGTTCGCTAGTTGCTGATTCGCACTCGACACGTTATTATCGTAGGTCTGCTGATTCGTCCATGCGCCGATCGCCGCTCCTGCGACCGCTCCGGCCGCCCCACCGACATTACCGGTCGCAAGGGAGCCGATGGCACCCACGGCACCGGATCCGATGGTGTTGAGCTGGGCCATCTGATTATTGAAGCCAAGATTCTTCAACGTCAGGTCGGTAGCCATCTGCGCGGATTGATTATTGATCGCATTCATGGAATTACGATTGGACGTGCCGAGCCGATTCGCTTCGCTCGCATACTGGGCTCCCAATTGGGCTTGGGCGTAAGCATTATTGATGCCCATCTGTGTTTTCTGATACGACCAGTCTGCCGACTTTTGCGCATATTGGCGCGTGTACGCGCTGTTCGCGAGAGCGAGGGCCGACCCATTGTTGACGGCCATGAAAGTCGGGAAATTCGTGATGCCGAAAGCCGCGTCCAGCATATCACCCTTATCGAAAGGCAATCCCATACCATCCGGCAGGGGCGACCATTGGCCCGCGTATTGGGCGGCATAATTCGGTATCCAGAAATTCAGGCGAGGCTGCGGCGGCGCATACAGCCATGCTTCACGGATCGTCAGATCCTTGCTTGGGATCTGCTCCGGCGAATATTCAATGCTGGTCCCATTCAGGCAGGAGCATTGGACGACGGCATAAGGGGCGGTCAGCAGTTTCTTCAAATGCCTGTAACGTTCGGGGATATGGAAATTGTCGCGGAAATCCTTCATTGTCATGATGTCCGAATACCTGTCTTGGCCATGGACCGTATTCTGATACAGATGGATGATCCTACCTTTCAATCCCGACAGGGTCTTCCCGAACAGTTTTGTCGTATCACCCTGATTGCGCAGCAAACCTTCCGGCAGGTGCGGCACCGCGTAAATGCCGCAAATACCCTGCGACACCCACGGATATTGCGATCCCAGCGAAAATATCACCTGAAGATCCTCCGCATGGGTCAGATAGATGAGCTGGGTGCCATTATATTGGTTTTCGAAGATGCTACCACCGGCCGTCGTCGTCTTCGGATTGGTCAGATCGCCCGGATCCACGGTGAGATCGGTGGTGGAGGCGATGATCACGCCACAGGCCACGCGACCATTCTCTACCGTGGCGAGCGGCATGTATGCCGTGGTCGCATTGATCAACGTCTTGCCGGTATCCAATCCTTCAGGCAGGTCGAGAGTCCCACGGCCGTAATCGTCCATCTGACGTTCATTGGCTACGCCGATATGCCCCCTTTCCACATAGGCGGTACCGAAGGTCACATCATGCTGGAATGATTGCCACACGTCCAACTGAATATTAATCTGCGTGGCATTGGCATTCACATAATCGCAGGATTGGATGAAATAATACCATGAGCGCGGCGTATCGAAATCATAATCATTCGTGGCGATCAGATAATTGTATTGGCTTGCCTGCGCGAAAGGTATCGGCAGTCGTACGGGCAGACCATATTTGGCCATGGTACAGTCGGTGAATTCGACGCCCTCCAGCCGATAGAAATACTCCCGTTGAGCCTGCCTATCCCATGTGACGATATCACGATAGCCCATATCCCATGGGACATTACATAGCTTGAAGCGGGTATTGGGCGTCCACTTCATGTAACTGAAATTGATTGGCAAATCATTCGCACTCATAGGATCCTCCAAAAAAAATAGGTGCAGTATCACTACTGCACCCATTCTACCCGATTATCGAGAAATCAGTCGGAGACGGTGATGGTCTTATCCGCAGTGGCTCCTGCGAATTTGACGGTCACCTTCGCACTGCCTGCACTCGTGCCGGTGACCTTACCGGTCTTGTCGATTTCGGCATGCGCATCCACGCTCCAATCGGCGAGATTGCTGACGTCCTGCTTCGATCCGTCCGTCTTGACCGCGGTGGCGGTCAGTTTGACGGATGCGGAAGCCTTGACGGTATTCGGGCCGTCGACGGTCAGTCCGGACAGTGCGCCGACCTTGATGCCGCCGACCCAAGTGCCGACGACAGGCACGTCAAGTGCGGCGGAGACGGTCTGATCGATTTCCGGAGTGGCCGGATCGATGTAGGTCGCCTGTGCGGTGACCTTGAGGCTTTCGGCGGTCTCATCCAATCCACAGCGCAGGATCCCGTCATTGTCGATGCCGGTATACTGTGAGGTTGCACCCTCGACCTTGTATTCGATGCCTACCGGCTGGAAGGATGCGGCGGTCTTGTTGGCGCTTGCAATGGTCGCCTCCACTTGGACGAGGTCGCCGCGCGACACGTTCTGCGGAGCGACCGCAGGCTGACCGTACTTCTTGACACGCAGGACGAATTCCGGCTTGGAGGTCGTGAGCGTGTCCGGTAGTACCACGGATTCGGTCGACCCTTCACCCGTCCAGAAGAGGACGGCATTAGCGAAAGGATTCGGCGTGATGGAGCCGCGATGCTTGTAGAAGATGTTACGCGTGCCATCGATCGGATTGACCGGCGAATTCGTGGTCTCCAGCATTTCATCCCAGCAGAAGAAGAAATCCTCGGTAGTGAGCACGGCCTGCACCTTGCCACCATTGCCGCCGATGCCGAATAGATCCTCGGGGATGGGGATGATGCGGTACGGGACATTGGCGCGGTCGATATTGAACGCGGCGGCGAGAGCCTCTACATTTAAAGCGGCGATGACCTGCGGCGTGGCGAACAGGATGGCCTCCGAATCACGCCACGGAGTCACCCACGACATTGCATTATATTTCGGCATGGAGGACATCGGCGACGCCTTCAGCTCGTTCGCCATCTGCTGAATGAGACGCAACAGGCCCCTCGCATCCGCATCGGTCGAATCGGCCTTGCCCACGTCCGGCGTATGCACGCGGTAGAAGCCGCCCTTGCGCGCGTATTCGGCAAAGCACTGCGTCTTCATCACGTACATATCATTACGATCCGACAAAATCGGAGCATTCATGATCTCACTGATGTAATCCGACATGCCGGATTCGCCGTCGAATGCGGTAAGGAGCGCATCCTCCGGAATGGTGACCGGATAATAGTGATCGAAGGTCAGTGGATGGAAGACGCTTGCGGTCGGCAAATTATAGCGGCCGTACACGTCATCGCCGAGATATTCCTGATTGAAATTGCGGGTGCGCGCACGGACCAAGCCGACTGCGGCCTGCTCGTAAGTAGACCCGTAGCGCTTGAGCGTACGGGGGGAGCCGACAAGCTTCAGCGGATCATCCCAGTCGGCGTGCTGGACATACAATCCGATCAAACGCTGAATCAGGACTCCGGTGAATTCGTCGCGCAAATAAGGGAAATTGCGCATGGTGTCGACGGCATTGCGAATATTGCCCTGCGTCGCCGACGGAATACGAGTCTGGAATTGTGGTGACGTGGCGGACCTCACGGCATTGAAGATCTCGACGTCACCCTTACCTGCCAATGGTCGAATGTTAGACATATGCACTTATCCTTCCTTTATTAGTCGAATAGGTCTTCGATGGAATCGTCATCACTGACACCATCACCGTCATCATCGGTCGTGGTCGGCTCATTATAGCCAAGCGTGTCCATCATGGCTTTAAGTACGGCCAATTCCTTCTCGATGGCGTCAAGTCGTACGGATACGTCCGGCTTATCGACTTTCGGCTCCGGATCCGCCTCCGGCTTGACTCCGTCATTTACAGTTTCGGTGTGCTGTGCTTCTTCGGTCGGCGGCGGGGTAGTGGTCTCCTTACCGTCAGTCTTCGGGTCATCCATATAATCTCCTTGCTCTGGACGATGCTTTCACTAAAAATTATATCATAGCGCCGAAAATACAATGACCCCGCGCAATCACACGCGGGGTCCGATATCCCATGAGAGCGTGCCTTGAAATCGTAGGGCACCACCACCACGATGATGACCACCCGCAATCGGCGGCATTCTCAGCCGTGGTAATCCGATCACCGTCATTCCCAGTCGAAAATCGACGCTCCGGAGGACACTTCAATCATAGCACGACCACCGCACCGCACGCATCATGCACGCGCTCGCCATGCCGGAATTTTTCGTAAGGAACAGGTTCGACAAAAAGACTGCCCGACATGCAGACATCGACTTCACCATCATCACGCCACCCCTGATACCTATTCACGCCGAGAATGGTGAGCCTCTCATATCGTGCGGCAACCTTCCATTTGCCAAGCTCGGTCGCATGGATGGCACACGATTTCGGCGGCTCCCAGCCAGACAAAATGCACCCGTCCGTATTCGCATACAGCAGTCTATCCGCATTGGCATGACAGACATCCATGAGCTTACGGCGCGCATAAGCATTGACCCATACGGGCACGGGCAAATAATCGGATTTTAGATTCGACTCGTCACGCTTCATCACATCCCATCGCAAGGTGACACCATCATCCGAAGCAGGTATCATGACAGAACCCCTCGGTAGACTTGCCATCTTACCTACCAGCGCATTCATGACCAGTTTCGCCATCCGCCGTCTCGCACCCGTCGCCTGCTGTTTCACCGACCCCCACTCGTCAACAAAGGATTGGAACATACCTTTTGACTGACGGAATTTCCACCCGCGCACATACCGGTAGACCGTCACATCATAATTTTCGAAAAGCAGATGCTGGTCGATGTCGGTAAGCACGCGAACGACAAATCCACGGGTGGAAGTGAGACGGTTCAGACCGTAGACGCTCCGGTTGTCAAGCAGAAAAGGATAACCACCCGGCTTTAATTCCGCGCGGAATATCATTTCGTCGCAATGCAGTGGCATGGCGTCATCCTGCTCATATTGACCTTCGTAGGCTTCCGGCTCGCCGTAAGGAAGCCACTCATCTCGCAGGATGCTCGGATACATGGAATTGCAGTCCACGTCGATAGTCTTGCCATAAGCACCTTCACGCGCCAGCATAAATCCGCCGATATAAGCGTCGTGAAGCGACGTCTTCACCTCCGGATCGCATTGGGGGAATTTGTTTGCATACCACGTCCAATCACCTGATACGAAAGCTTCCATACTGGCCACTCCTGCCGTGATCCTACACAATCTCTGCCTGTCATACTCGCATAGAATGTCGAAAAGCTGGTCGTCAGTCATGGTCGCGCGGCAATTCTCCCTCAAAAGATTGGAAATATCAAAAAACCTCACCGAATTCCTCTTGGAAAGGGTTACGGTAAAGCTGAAGAATTTTCCCTTATTCGACACAATGCTATTCCAACTCATGTTGGCATAATGCGTGCTATATGGCAGGCTATGCACGACATGCGCCATGAAAGGGTCAAGCGTGTGAGGGTCGGTCATGTAGACCGTAAGTCTTCCATTAGTCATGATGGAAGCCAAGAGGCTGCGAGGTGCGACGATGTCGCACAATTGAGTGCCGTCCGTAAATCGTATAATATTGTCGGCACACCATAAGCCTACACGTTTGTCGGCGATCATGATAGATAACTTCCTTTCGATCCATTGTCATGCGAGTGCTTGAACCTCGGTCATCCACCGATCGAAATTGCGGCGCGCACGTTCATACCCTTCGGTATCCTGTTTGAATATCGGTCTGAATGTATGATGCGTCTCATCATAGTCGACCCAGCCAAATACAATATGTGGGGCGTCGGTCTGTTCGATGAAAGCCCTTTTCTGGGCCGCGGTCAGACTACGGAAGCGCTTGAGCCGTTTCGCGCCGAGCGAGGAGCCAATCACCTTGCCGAAAGTGTCATACCGGCTTTTAGTCATGTAGACCGGCCATTCGCCCTTGCCGTAGAGAGCTTCCGGCTTTCCGCTCTTATACTTCTTTGCAACAGTGTGCTCGCGGTTGCGCTCCGTCCTCAGCCCAAGAATTTCGGCGGCGTCATGCATTTGGGCGAGAATTTCCTTACGATGGCCGCCTTTTAGCTGGGCACGGACGAAATCCTCGTCGTCCAATATATTGGTCATTTGAAGGAAGTCGGTCAGCTTAGATGGGATGATCAGATTGCCACTGAATCCCATGTCTCCCGTCGTACCGGTCATTTCAGCTACACGCTGGTCGTATACGCTGACTTTCGGCATAGCCTGCGCACGATTCCATTCATTGATTTTTTCTCTAGCCGAGTTGATCTTCCGTTGTTGCTGGCGGAGGAGTTTACGCCGTTTCGCCACCGGCTCGGCCGCGATCCGTGCGTCCGATATGTCGGCGCGTGAGGCGAACATGTAATCCTTTTTTGTCGGCCGTTCTATGGCGGTGGCATGATATGGCGTCGCTTTCGCTTCCACAATGGCCTGTTTCTTCTGCCTTTCCCACTCTTGGCCAAGCGTTTTAGCAATGTTGACAAGCTGTTGGTCGGCGGTCTTGGCGAGATTCGCATGCGAATAGGTGCCAAGTTGTTTGATGTTGCGGGCGGCACGGGCTTGCGCGGCCTGCCGTGCCTTGACATGCTTCTGCTTGCGTGACACGGGACACGTCCCTTCAGATAAGGAGAGCACCCCATGTAGAGGTGCTCTCAACGCATGGATCCTACTTGGTGGTCACGATAGGATCACTTCGCTTCTTCATCCACCGGCTCAATGCTGAAGAATTTAAAGCCACGGCGGGACCGACGTTCCACCACCTTAATAGGGAGGGGAGCATCCCAAGTGTTAGGAGTACCGAAGATGCCGAACATTGTGTTCAACCCGGCCGCCAGAGTGGGGGAGGTGGCGGAGTACGCCTTGCCATCGGCGGTGACGATGATGACACGCACTGTGGCGGAAATCTCTCCGGTCTGATCGTCGGTCACCTGTACGGCCTGTGCGACTGCATTCGACATGAGCATGGTCTCGTTCAGATGTTCATCGAGCTTTTCAGCATTCTGAAGTGCGGAGTAGAGCTTGATCTTGCCTTCGCGGGTGCTAGTGTCGATGAAGTGCTGGACGGTGCCGAGCTCAGTGTTTTCGGTGTTGAATGCGACGAGTGCGGTGCTGTTGTCGTTTTCCATGGTCATATCCTTTTGTCTAGTTATTTGTTGTTTTTGCTAGGCTTTTGTGCCTAAATCTTTTATATCACATGCCGTCATTGTTTTCAATTTCGGCATGTCGTTTTTTTTCGTGTTCTTCCGGATTCCACTTCTGCGGCTCCTCAAAAGTCGCATACTTGTAAAATGTTTCGTCATCCATCGTGACCTTCTGAGAAAAGACCTCGATAGTACGCGGCATGAAATTCGGAAAAAGCTTCTTAGCACGGACCGCATACGCACGAGCATCCTTCAAACGCCCGTCAACGACATGCTCGGTCGGCATAAAATCGCCATCCACCAATTCCATGCCTCTCAATACAGCATACACACGAGTCCGGAACACTCCCGATTTTACTCGAGCCATAATAGCCTACTTTCCTTGATCAAAAATCCTTGACAATTCCTTATCATTATAACGAGTCACATCAAGTCTGTCAAAATTCTTAAAGACCGCAATAATAAGATTACGCGCCCGCACATCGTCGAAAAGAGCACAACAATCAAAGCTCGTACCCCCCTTGACCGCACACACCGCGCACCAAGCGATCAGATTCACAGGATCCACCGTACCATCCAAATACTCCACATCGAAAGTACGAGACAGCGCCGACTGCAAACCATCCCCCCGACTCAAAGAGCCAGCAATCCGCACGACCATGAGGACAGCCTGATCAAACCACGGATTAACCCCCTCTCGCCACAATTCACACAGCATAGCAACAGCCCGACAACACGTCTCGAAGTCACCACACCCCTCATCATAGCGGCCCAAGGAAGCCTCACGCATACGACCACACAGCGCCCTACGAATACGCGGCGACTCCATGATCGCATCATCAAAATCACGCATACGATAGATCGGGACCCAACCATCCCCCCGGACAAAACCCTTAGACATAATACCGATCCTCGATCCTAAAATAGGAGACATCCTTTACACGCTCCGGCCTATCAGCCCACTCACGAACTATCTTGTAACCCTCATCATACGACGACGCATAGCCGATCTCGACAGGCTCACCACCATGACGCAAATACGCCAAAACAGTAAAAGTCTTATACATGATTCACATTCCTAACGTTTCATACTGCTCGACACTCCAATCATGCCCACATACCCACATGTCATGCCAGACGGCAATCAGACGACGCGGACAGCGAGTCGGTGCAACAAAACGACGATTCCGATAGCCACTCCAGAAAGCACGAAGCCGCCAATACGCCTCCGCATCCGGACAATCACCACACGTGAGCGAATGAACAAAGCCACAAAAATACATCACCCCCTCCTTTCGACAGATTCTGCGGCAAGACTAATAGCATCCAACACCATACTCCCCATCTCACTCGGCTTCGTTACATCATAATAACAAGAAGACATCACACCACCCCCCGTACGATACCTCAACACCAGCATCTGCTGATGCGGACAATACTCACACCCCACATTACCAGCTATATGCGGGCTATAAAACACGGCGATTTTCACATCACGCGCAGACGATTTCATGACAATCCTTTCGATCAAAATTTTCCAAGAATACGATGCTCCCACGAGACATACTCATCATACCACTCGGAACATACCAGCTCATCCAAAGACAAGCCAACAACACAGGCACGCTTACACGCCATATATCCGTCCAGCAAATCATAAGCCGTAAGCGCCAGCCACAAACGGCCGTCAGCCAGTACGAAAAACTCATGATACGGCCGACGACACCCCGGATGCTTCCACGTCCACACGAACACAACCCTCCGCAAAGACTTCGAATCAACCAAAGTAAAATAATGATGTTGCATAACATCATCAACACACAACACAACACTCACCTCCCCTCACACACAGGATCAAAAGCCATACAATAACGAGCCCAGCCAATAAGCTGAGCCGAAAACAACATCGCACGATCCGCACTCACCTCAAAACGATAAACACTACCATCCAAACCAATATACGCAACGGTAGCAACACCATCCGAACGCTGAACAATACTGACACTAAAATGCTCCACAATACACTCCTTACCTACAAATACTCCCA
>ERZ826613.2480-NODE-2480-length-18072-cov-10.090082_pt1 | contig 18072 bp, 14 predicted proteins | sample MGYA00519925_ERZ826613 | MGnify/ENA primary metagenome ERZ826613 (study PRJEB31778, sample SAMEA3449236) | human gut metagenome | biome: human gut; feature: human-associated habitat; material: faeces | place: United Kingdom | collected 2010/2012 ... | reverse complement strand
GGAACGGCGCAGCCGTTCCTCTTTTGCTATTTGTATTATTATATGCGAATATTACGCTTCGTATCAGAAGCTGACGTTCTCCGGGTCCGGCTTCTGGCAGGGCTTCACGCCGGTGACGTACAGCACCGGGCCCTCGCCGTCGTAGGCCTGACACTGCTCCTTCTTCACGGTAGCCTGGATCTCCACCCACTGGCGGTTCTTGAACTTCTCCAGTCCCTCCCCCTTGCACACCAGGGCCAGGAACTGCATGTCGTTGTTGCAGCACACCATGGCGAAGCGGCCGGGGCAGTGGATCCCCGGGAACTTCTTGGAGTGGCACATCAGCGCCTTATACCGCACGGTGATGCCGTCGTAGCGCTGGGGGTTGTCCATCATGTCCACATACCAGATGCCGTAGTCGTTGTCCGGCACGTCCAGGTGGCCGCCGGACAGGTCAAAGGGGGCCATGTCCTCGGTGACGTAGTCCTCGCTGGTGCCGTCGGTGTTCTCCAGATAGATGTCCGCCCGGCGGTTCACCATCCGCAGGTTCCGGCCCCGCAGGGCCTTGCGCAGCTCCTCATTGCAGCGGTTGAAGATAATCATATCCGCGTTAAGGATCTTTTCCATCATCAGCTGCCCCATGTTCCGCAGATACGGCTCAAAGGTGGTGGCGTCCACCAGGCACATGATCTGATACAGGATCCAGTTGGCGGGCAGGCCCTCCCGGTACAGGGGCTCGAAGCTCCACATACCGTTGAACTCAATAATTACCTGCTTAGGGCGGTACTGCTTTTCCAGCTTCTTGAAGAACTCCGGCGTCAGCTGGGCGGGATCGTCCACGGTGTAGGTGAAGACGTTGAACAGGGATTTGGGGTCGTACTCCGTCTCCCCCTCCTCGCAGCACAGCAGCAGCGTCCGGTCCTCGGCGGCGAAGCCGTCCTTCAGGATGCCGTTGATGAAGTCGGTTTTTCCGGCATCCAGAAAGCCGGTGATGAGATATACAGGAATGTCCATAGGCGTCTCCTTACAGGCCGAACAGGGTCTTCAGGCCGTCCTCCTTCAGCTGGGAGCCGATGACGCAGAGCTTGCCGGTGACGTCGGGGCCGCAGGGGCGGATCTCATGCTCGCCGGGGACCATGTCGAACTCGTACCAGGTGTCGCCGCCGTCCACAATACCCTTGGCGCGCAGGATCATGCCGTAAGCGCCCTCGTCCAGCGCGTGCAGGGCCTTGTCCAGATCCTCACGGCTGTATTTGTGGGCCGTCTCCTTGCCCCAGCTCGTGAACACCTCGTCGGCGTCGTGGTCGTGGTGGTGATGATGCCCGCAGGAGCAGACGCCGTGCTCGTCGTAGTGGTGCTCATGGTGATGCTCGTGCTCGTCCTCGTCGTCGTGGTGATGGCAGCAGTCGTGGTCGTGGTCATCGTCATCATGGTCGTGATGATGATGCTCATGCTCGTCCTCATCGTCGTCCTCGTCGTGATGATGGTGGCAGCAGCAATCGTGGTCGTGCTCGTCCTCATCGTGGTCGTGATGGTGGTGATGGTGGTGCTCGTGCTCATCCTCGTCGGCATGGGCCACGTTGGCGGCGCGGGCCTCGGTCAGCAGCTCGGCGACGAGGTCGCGCTTGCCGTCCATGACAGAGACGATCTGTGCGCCGGTCAGGACGGTCCAGTCGGTGGTGACGATGGTGGCGGTGGGGTTCTTCTCTGCCAGCAGGGCGACGGCGGCAGCGACCTTCTCCTCACTGGCGTTGCCGGTGCGGCTCAGGATGATGCAGGACGCATGGCTGACCTGGTCGTCATAGAACTCACCGAAGTTCTTCATATACATCTTGACCTTGTTCACGTCGGCGACGGTGACAAAGCTGTTCAGGATGACGGGCAGATCCTCGGCGACGCCCTCGACGGCGCGGGTCACATCGGACAGCTTGCCGACGCCCGACGGCTCAATGAGGATGCGGTCCGGGTGGTAGGTCTCGACGACCTTCTTCAGTGCCTCGCGGAAATCACCGACCAGGCTGCAGCAGATGCAGCCGGAGTTCAGCTCATTGACCTGAATGCCGGCCTCGCGCATGAAGCCGCCGTCGATGCCGATCTCGCCGAATTCGTTCTCGATCAGGACGATCTGCTCACCGGCGAAGGCCTCCTTGATGAGCTTTTTGATAAGGGTGGTCTTGCCGGCGCCGAGGAAGCCGGAGAAAATGTCGATTTTGGTTTTCTTTTCAGCCATAGTTGGGTACCTCTATTCAAGATGTGTTCAGATGTTCAGTTGGTTGGCAATCTATTACACTAACTGCTAATACTATTATAACAAACACGTCAAGGGGTTTTGCGCCATTTTGCGCGGGAAATTTTGAATTTTTTGCAAAATTTATTGGATGGGGCCGCACTGTAGGGGCCGGACATGTCCGGCCCGGGGGTGTCCCGCGGGCTGGCGCTAATGGGACACTGCCTCGGAGGGGTCAAGACCCCTCCCTACGGGCTATCGTTCACGGGTGCTTTGTAGGGAGCGGTCTTGACCGCTCCGCCGGGTAGGCAGACGTTAGCGAGTTGGCCCGTAGGGGCGGCATACATGCCGCCACGCCCGCCCCCTACGGCGCGCCGTATTTTTGTTTGTGCCCTCGGGCACAAACTCCACAATATTTATTATTTCTTATTTATTATTTATTATTTGCAGCATTCGTGGTATGATATACCTAACCCCAATATCTATCACAAAAAGGAGCGATCCATTTTGACTACCAATGAAAAAATCGCCGCGCTGCGTGCCGCTGCCAAAGCGGCGGGCGCGGACGGCGTGCTCATCATGACCAGCGACCCCCATTGCAGCGAGTACCTGCCCGGCTATTATAACGCTCTGCCGTGGTTCTCCGGCTTCATCGGCGAGAACTCGACCCTCGTTGTGACTCAAGACCGCAGCGCCCTGTGGTGCGATGGCCGCTTCTACGTGCAGGCCGACAAGCAGCTGGCCGGCAGCGAGATCGAGTGCATGCACGCGGGCTCCGCGGGCGTGCCCACCGTGGCCGAGTACCTTGAGAGCCACTTTGCGGACGGCCAGACCCTGCTGCTGGACGGCAGCTGCGTGCCCGCCACGATTGCCAAGGAGTACATCGACGCATTGGCCAAGAAGGGTGCCTCCCTCAAGAGTCAGGACGTGGCCAGCCCGATCTGGGACGCCACCGGCGAGCGCCCGGCCCTGCCCGACACCCCCTGTGAGCTGCTGACCCCGGCCCAGACCGGCGCGACTGCCGCGGACCGCATCGCCATGGTGCGTGCCGAGCTGCAGAAGGCCGGTGCCACCGCACTGGCCGTGACCGGTCTGGACTGCGTGGGCTGGCTGCTGAACCTGCGCGCCCGCGACCTGCCCTGCACCCCGCTGGCCGTCGCCTACGCGCTGGTCACGATGGACGCCTGCACGCTGTTTATCGCGCCGGGGCGCCTGTCCGACGCCGACGCCGCCACGCTGGCCGAGAGCGGCGTGACGCTGCGCGGCTACGAGGAAATGATCGACGCCGTCCACGCCCTGCCCGCCGACGAGGTGTTCCTGGTGGACGAGAAGGCCACCAACTACGCCTTGTACGAGGCCCTGACCGCCCACAAGACCGTGGCCGGTGCCGACCCGATTTTTGCCCTGAAGGGCATCAAGAACGAGACCGAGCTGAAGAACATCCGCGAGTGCCATATCCGCGACGGCGTCGCCGTGGTGCGGTTCCAGATGGATCTGGAAAAGGCGCTGGCCGAGGGTAAGCAGCTGACCGAGATCGACATCGACACGATGCTGCAGAAGCGCCGCGCCGAGATGCCCGGCTACTTTGAGGACAGCTTCTCCACGATTGCGGCCTACGGCACCAACGCCGCCATGATGCACTACCACGCCGAGGGCGACGTGAACAGCGTCATCGAGCCGCGCGGCTTCCTGCTGGTGGACAACGGCGGCCAGTACGACTGCGGCACCACCGACATCACCCGCACCTACCCCGTCGGCCCGCTGACCGACAACGAGCGCCGCTATTACACCTGGGTGCTGCAGAGCCACATCGACATGGCCCGCGCGGTGTTCCTGGACTACTGCACCGGCTTTGCGCTGGATACCTTTGCCCGCGGCCCGGTCTGGGCGCACAAGGTCAACTACCGCTGCGGCACCGGCCACGGCGTCGGCTTTATCTCCGGCGTGCACGAGGGCCCGCAGAGCCTGCGCCCGAACAACCCCGTGATTTTTAAGCCCGGCATGACCATCACCGACGAGCCGGGCATCTACGAGACCGACGAGGTCGGCATCCGCATTGAGAACGAGCTGGAGTGCATCGACCTGGGCGAGAACCAGTACGGCCACTGGCTGGGCTTTGCGCCTTTGACGCTGGTGCCCATCTCCACCGAGCCGGTCCTTGTGGACGAGCTGAGCCGTGACCAGATCAACTGGCTGAACGACTACCACGCCCACGTCTACGAGATGCTGAGCCCCCGCCTGAACGAGGACGAGAAGGTCTGGCTGAAGGAGAAGTGCGCGGCGATTGGCAGATAAACAGCTGACAGGTGTTTATCTTTTATATTCCTGTAGGGGCCGGACATGTCCGGCCCGCAACATAAACCGCAAGCAGGTGCTTGCCGGTAAGCTGCGGGCCGGGCATGCCCGGCCCCTACGCCTTAACAATGTTTTACCATGCAATAACGGCACACGTCCCCGGAACGGTCAAGACCGTTCCCTACAAAGCACCCGTGGACCCCGATCTGTAGGGAGGGGTCTTGACCCCTCCGCAGCTGCCGTTTGCCATTGTGACGCGGTAGGGGCCGGACATGTCCGGCCCGCAACATAAACCGGAAAGCAGGTGCTTGCCGGTAAGCTGCGGGCCGGGCATGCCCGGCCCCTACAGAGCGGCATACTCAATGGCTATTTACTTTTCGCACGCGCCGTCGTTGCCCTACTCTTGCGGTTACCGCATCAAACTTCGCCTTTACAGGCTCGTTTTCTGCGACCGCTGCGCTTCCTCCGTCTCGCTGCATCCGCCGCAGGCGGCGCTCGACTCCGTCGCCCCGCACCCGTCGCAGTCACTTTCAAACCGGACGGCGTTCTTCGCCAGCTCGGGGTCAAGGCGCTGGGCGACCTGCATCATCAGGGCGCACTCCATCCGCTTGCGGAACACCTTGCAGCCGTACTCATACGTGCCGTGGATGTCGCCGGTAGCGTGCAGGGCGTTGGCCGCGCAGCCGCCCGCGCAGTACAGGCGTGCCCAGCAGTCCTTGCAGTCGGGGCGGGCATAGACGTTGCACAGCTTGAACTCGTCGCGCAGGGCGGTGTTGGTCACGCCGTCCCAGACGTTGCCCAGCTTGTACGCCGGGTCGCCGACAAACTGGTGGCAGGGGTACAGGTCGCCCCAGGGGGTCACGGCCATGTACTCGGTGCCGGAGCCGCAGCCCGAAATACGCTTGTAGATGCAGGGGCCGTGCTTGAGGTCCAAAATATAATGATAGAACGTGATCGGCTTGCCGGCCTTCTGGCGGCGCAGCATGTCGTTGGCCAGCAGCTCATACTGGTCGAACAGCTTGGGCAGGTCCTCCTCGGTCAGGGCCTCGGGGGAGTCCGGCGGGGCGACAACCGGCTCCATGGACAGCTCAGTAAAGCCGAGGTCGTCGGCCATGTGGAACAGGTCCTTCGTAAAATCAACGTTGTGATGCGTAAACGTGCCGCGCATGTAGTAGCCCTGGCCGCCGCGCGCCTTGACGAGCTTCTGGAACTTGGGCACGATGCGGTCATAGCTGCCGTTGCCCGCGAGGTCGACGCGGAAGCGGTCATTGACCTCCTTGCGGCCATCCAGCGACAAAACAACGTTGTGGCATTCTTTATTGCACCAGTCGATGACCTCGTCCGTGATGCCGATGCCGTTGGTCGTCATCGTGAAGCGGAAGTTTTTGTTGTACTTTTTCTCGATGCTGCGTGCATAGGCGACCAGCTGCTTGCAGACCTCAAAGTTCATCAGCGGTTCGCCGCCGAAGAAATCGACCTCGAGGTTGCGGCGGGTGCCGGAGTTTTCGATGAGAAAATCCAGCGCGCGCTTGCCGGTCTCGAAGCTCATGAGGCCGGCCTCGCCGTGGAACTTGCCCTGCGCGGCGAAGCAGTAGCTGCAATTCAGGTTGCAGGTGTGGGCGACGTGCAGGCAGAGCGCCTTGACAACGTTGGAGCGGTTTTTGAAGTCAAAGGCGTGGTCGGCGTAGGCGTCGGGCGCAAACAGCTGGCCCGCGGCGGTCAGCTCGTCGATGTCGTCAAGCACGTCGCTGATGTCGGCGGCGGTCACATCGGCGCGGTCCGCGTACTTTTTGGCGAGGGCTGCAGCAGCCTGCTCCCGGCTGCTGCCTTGGTCGATCAGGGCGATGGCGTCATAGGCGACGTCATCCACCGCATGCACGCTGCCGCTGTAGACATCCAGCACAATGTTGTAACCGCTTAATTTGTATTGATGGATCATGGTTTTCTCCGTTTTGTTATGGTGCAATGCGGCGGACAGCCACGGGCGGATATGGAATCCGCCCCTACGGCATCCCCCCTGTAGGGGCGCATTCTATATGCGCCCGCCGCACCGTTTGTATCATAGAAAATGCCGGGCTGCCACACGGCATCCCGGCATCAAAGCCAGCAAAAATTACTTGTCGGTCTTCTCGCAAGGCTGGTTGGCAATGCCGCAGCTGGTCTTGCAGGCGCTCTGGCAGGAAGTCTGGCACTCGCCGCAGCCGCCGTTCAGCAGGCTCTTAGCCATGTCGCGGGTCTCGAGAGTCTGGATGTGCTTCATAAAACAGTCACCCCTTTATACATTTTAGAATTATTATTATTGTACACGGAAATCCGTGGTTTGTCAATAGGGGCGGAGTGAAAACAACAGACAGCGGGAGGCCCGTCGGAACCCCTTTACAGCAAAACCGCAATCTCCTCCGCCTCGCTGCCGCCCGTATGCTTCAGCGCGGTTCCGGCCTGCTCCAATGCACGGCAGGCCGTCACCAGCTCTGCCGTCACTTCCTCACCCGGTGCCACCAGCGGCACGCCGGGGGGATAGGCCCAGAGATACTCCGCGGCGGTCTCCCCCACCGCATCCCGCATCCTTACGGCCCGCGCGGGGCGCAGCAGCGCCTCGGCAATCGTGCAGCGGGCCGCGCCGGGGGCGGGCAGAATATGCCGCGGGGCCGCGGGCGGGGCCGCCGTTTTGTCCCAGGCGTGCAGCACATCGGCCAGCCGTTCCAGCGCGTCGGCGTCGTCGCAGGGGCTGGTCATGGCCAGCACGTTCGGGCCGCAGACCATCTCGGGCTCAAAGCCGTCGGCCCGCAGGTACGCCGCCCCCGCCGCGCCGATTTGCAGCAAAATTTTGCCGCTGTCATGTGCAAAAAAGTCAGGATGCGCCGTCAGTGCGTCCGCGCCGCAGCACAGTATTTTTGTATTTTTCAGATCCCGCACCGCCGCGTCAAAGGCATCCAGCCGGGTGCGCCACGCGGCAAAGGCGGCCTCTCCCTCGTCGGCCAGCCAGCGGGTGCAGCCGTCCAGACTGACCATGAGCGGATAGCTCGGTGAGCTCGTCTCGAACACGTCCAGTTGGCGCTCGACCCCGGCAGGGTCGGCCAGATCGCCGTTCAGCTGCAAAAACGCGGTCTGGGTCAGGCTGGGCAGCGTCTTGTGGGCGCTCTGCACGACCAGATCGGCCCCTGCGGCTACGGCCCCGCCGCGCCAGCCGTACCGGGCGGCAAAGGGCAGGTAGTGCGCACCGTGGGCTTCGTCCACCAGCAGCGGCACGCCGCGGGCGTGGCAGATTTCCGCGATAGTACGTATATCGCTCAAAACACCCTCATAAGTCGGGCTGGTCAGGATCACGCAGCGGGCGTCGGGCGCAGCGTCCAGCGCGGCGGCCACATCGGCGGGGCGCACACTGCCGTAGATGCCAAACTGCGGGTCCACGGGCGGCGTGAGCCAGCGGGCCGTCAGCTGCCCCAGCTCAATCGCGTGGTAGACGGCCTTGTGGCAGTTGCGCGCCGCAATGACCGTGCTGCCGAACGGTGCCAGTGCGCGGATGCCCGCCAGCAGGCCGACGGTGGACCCGCCGACGAGGTACCAGCACCGCCGCACGCCGTACAGCGCCGCCGTGCGGGCCATGGCGTCGGCCAGAATGCCGTCCGCGTCGTGCAGGTCGTCCGCGCCGTCGATCTCGGTCAGGTCCCAGGCATAGCAGCCCAGCCCCGGTGCGGGCGGCACCCGCCGCTTATGCCCGGGCATGTGCAGCGGGTAACGCGCCGCGGATAGGGTTTCCAGTTGTTGTTGCAGCGTTGATTTTGTCATATTTTTATACTTTTTATAAATAAGTGCAAGCTAAAAAGCCTCCCCTTTGAGGGGAGGTGCCCGCGGGGCGGAGGGGTGGGCGGGAGACACACACTTTACAGGTCTACACCCGGCCACCCCTCACCGCCTGCGGGCGGAGCTCCCCTCAAAGGGGAGCCTTTAAGAAATCTCAATTTCCGCCTTACTGCCCGCCCGCGTTTTGGTCACGTGGATCTGTCTCGTCAGGCGGTCCTGCAGCGCCTCGACGTGGGAGATGACGCCGATGAGCTTATCGCCCCCGGCCAGCCCGGCCAGCGTGTCCACGGCCTTTTCCAGACTGTCGGAGTCCAGCGAGCCGAAGCCCTCGTCGATGAACAGCGTCTCGATGACGACGCCGCCCGCGTTCTGCTGGATCGTGTCGCTGATGCCCAGTGCCAGGCTCAGCGCGGCCATGAAGCTCTCGCCGCCGGACAGGCTGCCCACGGGGCGGGTCTTGCCGGTGTAGGCGTCGAACACGTCGAGGTCCAGCGCGGTCTTGCCGCCGACGGCCTCGCTCTTGCGGCGCAGCAATCGGTACTGGCCGTCGGTCATGCGGGTGAAGCGCAGGTTTGCGGCCTCGACCACGCCGTCAAAATAGAACGCCTGTACGTACTGTTCAAACGGAAGTTTGATTTTCCCGGTCAAATTACCGTTGATCGTTTTGGACAGATTGTCCCACATGGCGCGCTTCTCGCGGGCGGCGGCGCTCTCCCGCATCGTCTTTTGCAGCGCGTCGATGGCGGCGCGGTTCGTGTGCAGACGGTGCACGGCAGCGTCGCGGGCGGCCATGGCGGCAGCGCGGTCCCGGCGCAGGCGGGCCAGCGCGTCCTGCAGCTGGGTCAGTGCGTCGGGGTTGTCGCGCTTGGGCATCGTCTCGCGCATCTGCTGCACGCGGGCGCTGGCGGCAGCGTGCCCGGCCTTGGCGTTGGCGGCGCGGCGGGTGGCCGCAAAGCGCTGCTTTTCCAGGTCGGCCAGCTGGCCGTTCAAAAGGTCGGCCTGCTTGGCCAGGCTGCGGGCGCGGTCCGTCTTTTGCTTCAGCTTCAGGTGGTCGGCCTGCAGGCCGCGCAGACCCTCGGTCAAGCTGGTCTGCTGGGCGGTCAACGCAATTTTCAGCTCGTCGGACGTCAGCTCGGCGGCGGACTTGCCGGTGTAGCGGTCCCCGCGGCGCGCGAAAAATCCATCCGCGTCCCGCTGCAAAGCCGCCCGCAGCTCATGCGCGTGGGCGGCGGCGTCACCGGCGGTGCGGCTGGCCGCGGCAGTGCTGCGGCGCTGGGCCGTCAGCGCCTTCTCCCGCTCCTCCAGCTGCTTTTCGGTGATGTGGTCCTTGGGCAGCGCGGCGATCTTCGGGTGCTTGGTGGAGCCGCAGACCGGGCAGGGCTTGCCCTTTTGCAGGTCCTTGGCCAGCAGGCCCGCGCGGTTGGCGTTTAATTGGCGCTGCATCGTACTGTATTCTTCCTCGGCGCCGTCCAGTGCAGCCTGTGCGGCCACATACTCTGCCTGACGCGCGGCGGCGTCCTCGTCGGCCTTGTCGGCATCCGCCAGATTTTGCAAGAGCTGCCTGCAGTCGGCGGAAAGCCCCTCGGCCAGCTCAATGCGGTGGTCGGTCTTGAGCAGGTCGGCCTCGGCCTGGCTCAGCGCGGCGCGGTCCGCCTCGTTTTTGGCAATATTTTCCTTCACGTTCGCCGTGCGCTTTTCCAGATCGGTCATAATGAGGTCGGTCTGGTGCTCCACGTCGGCGGCGCGTTGCTCCTCGGCCACCAGCCCGGCCAGCTGGCGGCGGCGGGCGGCGCGTTCCTCGGCAATTTTCAGGCCGGCGTCACCGTGGGCGATCTTCTCGTCCAGCTCGTTCATAACGCTGGTCTGTCGTTTTTCGTTGGCGTCGTCGGCCTCCAGCAGCAGCCTGCCCAGCTCGGCGGCAGCCCCTGCGGCAAACGGGTCGCGCTCGGCCTGCATTTCGGCCAGGTCGGCGGCGGTCTCCTCGTCGGCGCCGTCACCAATCAGCGTGCCGACGTGCATCAAAAGTACATCGTCCAGACGCTTACATTCCTCGTCGGCCTTACGGGCGTGCTCGACGGCGGCCTGGCCCAGGCGCTGGTGGTCGGCGGTGTCAAAAATGCGGCGCAGGATGGCGGCGCGGTCCGCGGACGGCGCGTTGAGCAGCCGGGTAAAGTCGTTCTGCGCCAGCATCGACACCTGGGCAAACTGTTTGGCGTCGATGCCCAGCAGCTTGACCACGGCGTCGGTCACGGCTGACGCACCGCTGACCGGCTCGTCCGGCTCACGGATCAGCTCGGCCTTGGCGGGCACCTTGACCATGCCGGTGCCGCGCTTGGCGGCGCGCTGCTGGTCGGGCCAGCGGCGCACGGTGTAGCTGCGCCCGCGGTGGGTAAAGGCCAGCTCGACGCTCGTCTCGGCATCGGGGGCGGCAAAATCACTGCGCAGCATCGTGGTTTTTCGGTTTTCCCCGGAGGTCTCGCCGTAGAGCGCAAACGTGATGGCGTCAAACAGGGCGGTCTTGCCCGCGCCGGTGTCGCCGCCGATCAGAAACAGTCCGCTGCCGCCGAACGCCGAGAAGTCCAGCTCGGTGCGGCCCGCGTAGGGGCCGAAGGCGGTCAGGATCAGCTTTTGGGGTTTCATTCGCTTTTTGACGCCTCCTCGCGCAATCTTTTCACAGCCACGGTCTCCTCCACTGTCAGGGGGCGTCCGTTCATCTTGGTGAAAAAGTCCTGGAACAGCTCGACAAAGGGCTTGCCGCGCACGGCCTGGGTCATGTCCAGCGGGTGCGCGACCTCACCTTGGGGCAGGTAATCGAGCCGCATGGCGTTGGGATAGGCGGCGCGCAGCTGCGCCATGGCGTCGGGCAGCGGCGTCGGGTCGGTCAGGGTCGCCCAGATGTAGTCCTCGGTGTCGGTTGGCCGGGCGGTCAGCCGGGCCAGCGGGCCGGTCAGGTGGCGCATGGCGCGGCGGGGCGTCAGCGGCAGCTGCTCGATTTTTTCCACGCCGCGCTTGCCGACCCGCACGAGGGTGACGGATTTCTGCATCCCGCACTCGTCCAGATGGTAGCAGAGCGGCGCACCCGCGTAGCGCACGGCGTCGATGCCGACGCGCTGGGCGCGGTGGATATGGCCGAGCGCTGCATAGCAGAAGCCCGCAAACCGCGCTGCATCAATGGAATCCACCGTGCCGACGGTCAGGGGCGCGGTCTCGCTGCCGGAGAGCTGCGGCGGGCAGACGCCGGAGACCACCATCTGGTGGGCGACGAGCACCCGGCGCGGGGCGGCGGGCTCACAGACAGCCAGCGCCGCGCCGACGGCGGAGTCGTAGTCGGTGATGTCGGCGTCGGGCAGGTAGTGGCGCACCGTGGCCGCCCGCACAAAGGGCAGCAGCGTGAACTCGATGGGGCCGTGGCGGTCATTGAGTACGACCTGCTTGGGGCAGCCGGTGAAACGCCCGGCAATGTGTACATTTTGTTCGGCCAGCAGACTGCTGGCAAAGTCGAGCCGCTCGGCGCTGTCGTGGTTGCCGGAGACGGCCAGCACCGGGATGCGGCGGGTGGCCAGCTGGGTCAGGAACCAGTCCAGCAGCGTGCAGGCCGCGGCGGGCGGCACCGGCGTGTCGTAGATGTCGCCCGCGATGACGACGGCCTCGACGCCGTGTTTTTCACAGAGGGTCAGAATTTGTTCAAGGATGAACCGCTGATCCTCCAGCATATCAAACCCGTTGACCCGTTTGCCCAGGTGCAGGTCTGCAAGGTGCAGAAATTTCATGGTGTATCTCCAGATTTTGCGTTTACCGCGCTGTAGGGGGCGGCGTCCTCGACGCCCCGCGGGCCGATGCAAGCATCGGTCCCTACAGCTTTACCGCCACAGCTTCTCCCAGGTCGTGATGTCCAGCGTGGTGCCGGGCAGGACCTCCACGGGGGCTGTCTCGGCCTTGCGGAAGCGGCACTTTTTGGCAAAGCCCTCGGCCTTCAGGTCGCGTGCCCACACCCGCATATACAGGCGGCTGCGGCCATCGCCCTCGGCCAGCTTCTGCGCATAGGCCACAATGCTGCGGCCAATGCCCTGCCCGCGGGCCTTCTCCTTTAAGAAAAGGCGGCTCAGGCACATGGCACCCGCGGGGCCGAGGTCGAGCGCGAAATAGCCCACCGGCTCGGTGCCGAGGTAAATTAAGAAGTAGTTGATGACGCCGCTGTGGATCTCGTCGTCGGTCAGGATGTCGCTCTGGTACTTATCGGCCAGTGCAGCGGCGACCTTGGGCGTCAGCTTGGTGTAATGCTGGACGAAAATCTCCTGCGCCAGCTCGGAAACCAGCTGGACGTAGCGGGTCTTGGTTACTTGCTTGAAGGTTGGATTCATGGCTGCTCCTTTTTTTAGAGAATAGATAAAAGATAATAAAATTGGCGGTTCGCGTCGCTGCGCTCCGCTTTAAAATTATTTGCCGCCGTAGGGGCGCATTCTATATGCGCCCGCTGGTCGTTTGCCTGTTGACGGGCGGATATGGAATCCGCCCCTACGGATTTTGTTTTTATCTTTTATCTATTATCTTTTATTTTTTCTTATTCTATCGTCAAACTTGCCTTCGCCGGCATGCACGCGGCCCAGTCGCCCTCGTTTTTCAGGGTGCCGAAGCCCTCGCACAGGTGGTCGGGGCAGGGGCTGTCTACAAAGGCGATGCCGCCGTTTTCCACCCGCAGGTGGATCGTGTACAGGCCGGTGTCAATGTCATATTCGGCGTTTTTACGCAGATCAATGCGCTGCTCGACCTGCGGGTCGCCGTAGCGCAGCACCGCCGTGCGGCCCGTGCCGCCGTGGTGGGCGGCCAGCCACAGCACCGCGGCCAGCGCCAGAATTAAAGCGATAAACAGCAGATTTTTTTGTTTCTCGGTCATGGCTCTCTGTCAAATTCCAGTTCTTCGGTCAGGCCGTCATACCCGGCCACGGCGGCGGGGTACGCGGTGCGCGCGGCGGCCAGGCCCGGCGCGGGGTCGGTCACGGCGGCGCTGTAGTGGGTCAGCCAAAGGCGGCGCACGTTGGCCGCGGCGGCCAGTGCGCCCGTCTCCCGGCAGGTGGCGTGGCCGTACAGCTCCGCCTTGGGCAGGTCGGCGTCGTCGGCGTAGGTCGCGTCCATGCAGAGCAGGTCGGCGTCCCGGGCGGCGGCCTCCAGCGCAGCGCAGGGGCGGGTGTCGGTGGCGTAGACCACCTTCAGCCCGCGGCGCGGCGCACCCAGCACCTGCTCCGGCGTGCAGCCGCCGACGGCCTCGCCCCTTTGCAGCGTTTTCCAGTAGGGCATCGGGATGCCCGCAGCCCGCGCCCTTGCGGGGTCGAACCGCCCGGCGCGGGGCAGCGCAAGCAGATAGCCGCAGCAGGGTACGCGGTGGGCCAGCGGGAACGGGGTGATTTTCAGCGTGTCTATGTGGAATGGTCCATCTGCGACCTGCCAGCGCACCGGGTACGCCTGCGGCCCGGCCAGTGCCGTGACGGCCTGCGCCACAGGCTCGATGCCCTTGGGGCCGTAGATCGTCAGCGGCTCGGTGCGGTTCAGGCTGCCCAAGGTCTGCAAAAGACCGGGCAGGCCCAGAATGTGGTCGCCGTGGTAGTGGGTCAGCAACACCGCCGAAAGCCGATACGCGCTGACGCCGTACCGCCGCAGGCCGACCTGCGTGCCCTCGCCGCAGTCCAGCAGCACGCTGCGCCCGCCCACCGTGACCGCGGCGGCGGCCAGTGCGCGGTCCGGCAGCGGCTGCGTGCCGCCCGTGCCCAGCAGGGTTACTTTCAGCATGTATGCACCTCTTTTCCAATACTTCCCCATTATCAAGCGTATTATAGCACAAATCGGGCGGGCGGTAAAGGGGCGGGTCGGAAGCCTTCCCCCTTGGGGGGAAGGTGCCCGAGGCCCCGACCGAGGGCGGATGAGGGGCGGGTTTGCGGTGGTCTCCCGTTTGTGGGATGCGACGGAAGCTTTGCCCTCATCAGCCGCCTGCGGGCGGCAGCTTCCCCCGAGGGGGAAGCCAAAAAAGTTGAAACACCCCGCCCGTTTTTGTCGTATAATCTTTATGAAAGGGGGCGACGCCCATGACAGAGCACGAGTTGGACACCCTGCTGCGGGACTACGGCGGCGCAGTGCGGTCCGTCTGCCGGGCCATTCTGCCAGGCCACCCGCAGGACGCCGAGGAGGCCGAGGCCGACACATTTTACAAGCTCTGGCGCGGGGCACACCTGCCCGCAGACAAGACCCATCGGCGGCGGCTGGTGGTGCAGGCGGCGCGGCAGTGCGCCATTGACCGCTACCGTGCGCTGCTGCGCCGGGGCGAGACGCTGCCGCTGGATGACCGCGACGACGCCGAGCTGGCCGTTGCGCTGGAAAGCGAGCTGGAAACCCGTGAGCTGATGGCGCAGGTCATGGCGCTGCCGCCGCCCGACGGGGAGCTTTTTCTGCGCAGGTACGTGTATGGCGAGACCGCGGCCCAGCTGGGCGTACATTTCAACATGCCTGCCGCAACGGTGCGCACCCGGCTGCACCGCGCACGGCTGGCACTGCAAAAGCTATTGAAGGAGGGCTGACCTATGACCGAACTGGAACGCTGGATGAACGACCACCCGCCGCTGGCAGACGCCCTGACGGCGGAGGAAACCGCGGCGCTGCGGGCAAAAGTGCTGGCGCGCCGCCCAAGGGTGCATGTTTTGCGCGGCTGGCGGCTGGCAGCAGCGGCGGCAGCGCTCTGCTTAGTGGCCGCGGGCGCGGTGGTGCTGGGGCTTTTCCACCCCATGAGCGCCGCCAACGAGACGAACGCACTGGTGCAGAAATACGGCGAGGTGCTGGACGAACCGCTGACCGCCGAAATCAACGGCCACACGGTCAGTGTAAAGGCGCTGCTGCGCGGGCAGTACACATTACGGATATTGTACGATGTGGATAATGCGCGCGGAATGGAAGGCGATGATTTGGTGTGGGACACCGCGAATTTTACGCTGTACAAGCCCAAAGGCGCCAGCGAGCGGAAGTGGGACTACGGCGCAAGCAACGTCGATGTCGGGCCGATCAGCGGCTATGCCATCGGCCCGTGGGATGGCCGTTATGAAGCAAGCGAGAACGACACGCTGTCCTGCTTTGTGGATATACCTCTTTTGTACGAGAAAGGCAACAATCGAACACTGTATATCGGCGACCTGACAAACTATAGCGCCAAGGCAAGCGTAAAAATCACGCTGCCGGATGCGCCCCCAACACTGACAGTGGATGTGAAGAAAACCATCGCGCTGAAGGGTGGACACTGGTTCCATTATGATATGACCGACGAAGAAGCCGAGCAATATCCCGACGCAACGTTTGACATTCAAGAGGTTCGTATTGAACCGCTGGCGGTCAGCGTCATCGGCAAGAACCACGGCAGTCTGCCGCTGGGCGGGACCTCGCGATACGATGTGCAGTCCCGCGTAAAGCTGTTCCGCGCCGACGGCACCGAGTTGACCTACGGCTGGGACGGGGAATTTTACAAGGGTTCCTATGGCCGCGAGAACAAAAATTCCGGACAGATGACCTTGCGTGTTGACAGCTACGACATCCTCGACCCCGAGGCTGTGGCATGGGTCGAGATCGACGGGGAGAGGTTTGAGGTGGAGTGAACGCGGCAAAGCCCCTCCGGCCATCGCTGACGCTCGGCCACCTCCCCTGTAAGGGGCGGCTTGCTGCGCGGGCGCAGTCCCGAGGGAGAAGCCAAAGAGAAAAGCACCCGCATGGCGCGAACCATGCGGGTGCTTACTTTTTATGTCAGTATCAGCCGAACATATTGATCAGGATACCAGCGGCAACGGCGGAGCCGATAACACCGGCAACGTTGGGGCCCATGGCGTGCATGAGCAGGTAGTTGCGGGGGTTGTACTCCTGGCCGACCTTCTGGGAAACACGGGCGGCCATGGGCACGGCGGAAACACCGGCGGAGCCGATGAGCGGGTTGATCTTGCCGTGGGTGACAACGCACATGACCTTGCCCAGGAGAACACCGCCGGCGGTGCCGACACCGAAGGCGACGATGCCCAGAACGATGATCTCAACGGTCTGGATGTTCAGGAAGGTGGCGGCGTTGGTGGTGCAGCCGACGGAGAAGCCGAGGAAGATCGTGATGATGTTCATCAGCTCATTGCCGGCGGTCTTGGTGATACGCTCAACAACGCCGGACTCCTTCATCAGGTTGCCCATCATCAGGCAGCCGACCAGAATGGCGGCGTCAGGCAGGGTCAGGGCAACGATGATGGTGACGATGATGGGGAACAGGATCTTCTCGGTCTTGGAGACACGGCGGGGGGCAGTCATGACGATCTGACGCTCTTTTTCAGTGGTCAGAGCCTTCATGATGGGCGGCTGGATGACCGGCACCAGCGCCATGTAGCAGTACGCGGCAACCGCGATGGAGCCCAGCAGGTGCGGGGCCAGCTTGGTGGTGACGTAGATAGCGGTGGGGCCGTCCGCGCCGCCGATGATGCCGATAGCACCGGCCTCCTGGTTCGTAAAGCCCAGGATCTTAGCGCCGACGAAGGTGAAGAAGATGCCCAGCTGGGCGGCAGCGCCCAGCAGCAGGCTGGACGGGCGGGCGATCAGCGGCTCAAAGTCGGTCATCGTGCCGATGCCGAGGAAGATCAGCGGCGGGTAGATGCCGAGCTTGACGCCTAAGTAGATATAGTCGACCATGCCGCCGGACGAACCGAGCAACGCCCAGTCGATGTGGTTGGTGGAGTTGATGAAGATGTCCATGTGGAAGATGCCGTCGAGGGGCAGGTTGGTCATCAGCATACCGAAGCCGATGGGCAGCAGCAGCAGAGGCTCAAACTGCTTGACGATGGCCAGATACAGCAGCACGCAGGCCACAGCCAGCATGACAGCATACTTCCAGCCGCCCTCGGTGAAGAAGATCTGTGCCCAGCCGGACTTTGCAAAAATCTCTGCAATATTGGTAAAAATAGCACCCATTTCCGTACCTCCTTACATAAAGGGCGTCGTGTGCTCACGCACACCGGCGTCGCCCCAGGCACCGCGGCGGGAACCGGCGGCAGGCTTGGAAACGCGCTTGATGCCGCGAATGACGGCATTGCCGCCGCAGACCGTGGCCACGGCAGCGGAGATCGCGGCGATGATCTCGCCGGGAATGGAGCCGTTGTCAGCCTTGGCCGCAGAGGCGGCGGGCTTGGCAGCGGGGGCAGGAGCAGCCTTGGCCGCAGGGGCCTTCGGCGCGGCAGGCTTGTCGTTCTTCTTATTGTTGATGTTGTCGAAGATCTTGCCTTCCAGCGTGATGATGAGGCACAGGGCCACCAGCATCGCGAAAACCAGTGTGATGCTGGTCAGCACAACGGTACCGTCACTGGCTTCAAGGGCAAGAAGAGCTAGGTTGGGCATGGATGATCCTCCTTTGAATGGTAGCAGCCCCCGATAAAGGGCTATTTGATGATATTATAGCACAAAGAAAATTTTTTGGGTAGATTTTTTTACAAAAAAATGAATAAATTTAGGGAAATGTACAGATGGTGCATGTAGGGGGCGGCAGGTTTCGGCGGGGTGAGGGCACCCCGCCCTACGCACGGGTTTGATGTGGGGGTGTAGAGCGGCCAGCCCTCTGGCCGCCGTGGCCGTTTGCGGCGGTGGGAGGGTGCCCGGGAGGGATGAATCCCTCCCCTACGGATTGACCGTAAAAGGGATTTGTCGGTAAGTTGCGGGCCGGGCATGCCCGGCCCCTACAGGGGGGCCGGAAGGTTTACGGCAAGGATTATAGG
>ERZ826613.2477-NODE-2477-length-18088-cov-8.842899_pt1 | contig 18088 bp, 16 predicted proteins | sample MGYA00519925_ERZ826613 | MGnify/ENA primary metagenome ERZ826613 (study PRJEB31778, sample SAMEA3449236) | human gut metagenome | biome: human gut; feature: human-associated habitat; material: faeces | place: United Kingdom | collected 2010/2012 ... | reverse complement strand
CAGACAAAAAAATAATTCAGGTGGTAGAATGGCAAAAAGAAGACCGAAAAAGCCGATGTTAAAGTTTCCAAAGCGTATGCAGAAAAAAATGATCGTCATGTTTACGGTTGTTGCAGCGCTTATGATCGGACTCATCGGAAGACTGATGTATATTGAATACACCAGTGGAGAAAAATATGAGAAAATCGTTCTGGCACAGCAGGGCTATGACAGCCAGACAATTCCTTATCAGAGAGGAGACATTGTAGACGCAAAAGGAACTGTGCTGGCAACCAGTATCGCAGTTTATAATGTGATTCTGGACTGCTCCGTTTTAAATGATGATGAAAAATATGTGGAGCCGACGATCAATGCGCTTGTAAGCTGCTTCCCGGATCTGACAAGTGAACAGCTTTATTCTTACCTGAAGGACTCTCCGGACAGCAGATACATTGTGCTTGCCAAGCGTTTGTCCTATGATACGATCCAGCCTTTTGTAAATCTGCAGGAGGAGCGGGATGAAAAGGGAAAACTGGTCAATCCATATATCAAGGGTGTCTGGTTTGAAAAAGAATACCAGAGACAATATCCATATGGAAAACTGGCAAGTTCCGTGATCGGGTTCACAACATCCGGTAACCTTGGAATTAATGGACTGGAAAATTATTATGATGGCACGTTAAATGGAATTAACGGCAGACAGTATGGATATCTGAATTCAGACAGTAATTTTGAAAAAACGATCAAACCGGCAGTCAACGGCAATACGTTAGTGACAACGATCGATGCGACGATCCAGTCGGTGGTAGAGAAGAAAATACAGGAGTTTAATGAGGCCTATACAGATGGTTACAGAGAGGGTGAGGGCGGAGCAACAAGAATCGGCGTGCTCATCATGAAACCGGACAATGGCGATGTCCTTGCAATGGCACAGTATCCAAACTACGATCTGAGCAATCCATGGGATTTATCTGAGTATTATACACAGGAAGAGATCGATGCGATGGATGATGATGCGAGACTCGAAGCGTTAAATCAGTTGTGGCAGAACATATGTCTGACCTATACTTATGAGCCGGGATCAACGGCAAAACCATTTACGGTTGCAGCCGGGCTTGAGACAGGAACACTGTCGACCAATGATACCTTTTTCTGTGATGGAGCCGAACAGCTCAGCGGATTTACCGTAAAATGTGTTGCCTATAGAAAAGGTGGACACGGAATGCAGACTTTGGAACAGACATTGATGAATTCCTGTAATGATGCCCTGATGCAGATGTCCTACCGGATCGGGGCAGAGAATTTCACGGAGTACCAGCAGATTTTTGGATTTGGACAGAAAACGAACATTGATCTTCCGGGAGAATCGAGAACAGATTCCCTGATTTACACATTGGATACAACATCACAGCTGAGTCTTGCAACCAATGCTTTCGGACAGAACTTTAATACCACGATGATCCAGCTTGGAACTGCTTTCTGTTCTCTGGTCAATGGCGGTAAGTTATATCAGCCGAGAGTGGTAAGCAAGATCACGGATCAGAATGGAAATACGATTCAGGATATTTCCCCGACGTTGCTGCGTGAAACTGTATCTAAGACAACAAGTGATACATTAAAACAATACATGTACTCAACCGTGACATCCGGTACCGGAAATACGGCAAAAGTAGACGGTTACTCCATGGGAGGTAAAACCGGAACGGCACAGAAAGTGCCGCGTGATGGTGTGAACTATCTGGTTTCTTTTATCGGTTTTGCACCGGTGGACGATCCTCAGTTAATGATCTACTGTTTTGTGGATGAGCCGAACTCGCAGGATCAGCCACACAGCACATTTGCACAGAATATTGTGAGGGAGATTTTAGAAGAAGTACTTCCTTATATGAATATTTATCCGGATGAGGAGACGACAGGCTTACATTCTGGGTGGGATATTACCGGAACAGATACAGGCGCAGCCGCTGTGACAGACCGTGTGACAGGAAATATGGAAAATATTCCGGAGGAAGAACCGGAAGGAACAGATGATGTGCCGGATACCATGGAAGATATTCCGGGAGCCGAGGAAAACAACGAAGAAAACGCCGAAAATGATGGTGTAAATGCAGAAGAAGCAGGAACAACATCCGATAACAGTGAATAGAAACATAACCTCATAAAAGTTGGAATAAAATGCAAGGAAGACTTTTATGAGGTTTTTGTTTTATGTATCGGAATAAGACCTTTAATCGCAAAAAGGTAATGATCGTATTCGTGGCAGTTTTTTTTATTATGATGTTTCTGATTGGAAGACTGGTCTATCTGATGATATTCTGCTCCGAATATTATGGAAATAAAGCGGAGAATCTTCATGAGAGGGAGCGAGATATTAAGGCGGCACGGGGAAAACTTTTAGATGCAAACGGCACAGTGCTTGCTACAAACAAATCTGTGTGCACGATCTCTGTGATCCATAATCAGATGGAAGAACCTGAAAAAGTCATTGCTATGCTTGTGAAAGAACTTGGCATTTCGGAAGAGACTGCTAGAAAGCGTGTGGAGAAAGTCAGTTCCATCGAGCGAGTGAAAACAAATGTCGCAAAGGAGACCGGGGATGCAATCAGAGCCTATGGACTCTCCGGAGTGAAAGTGGATGAGGATTATAAACGATATTACCCTTATGGGACGCTTGCTTCCAAAGTACTTGGATTTACCGGGGCCGACAATCAGGGCATTTTGGGACTTGAAGTAAAGTATGATGAATACCTTCAGGGAACCAACGGAAAAATCCTCACGTTAACCGATGCGAGGGGAATTGAGATCGAGAATGCCGGGGAGAGCAGATTAGAACCCGTGAACGGTTATGACCTTTGCTTATCATTAGATTACAATATTCAGATGTACTGTGAGCAGGCGGCAAAAAAAGTCTGCACAAAAAAGTCAGCGGACAGTGTTTCCGTGATCGTGATGAACCCGCAGAACGGCGAACTTATGGCGATGGTGAATTATCCTGAATTTGACCTGAACGATCCGTTTACGCTGGTTGGAGACACCGGAGAATCCGTGTCAGCGGAAGAAAAACAGAATCTGTTGAATAAAATGTGGCGAAACCAGTGTATCAGTGATACCTACGAGCCGGGTTCCACATTTAAGATTATTACGGCAGCGGCAGCGCTAGAAGAGGGAGTGGTAAAACTGGACGATGCATTTTTCTGTCCGGGTTATAAAATTGTGGAGGACAGAAGAATCCGGTGTGCGAGAACGACAGGACACGGGGCGGAAACATTCGAGACAGGGATCATGAACTCCTGCAACCCGGTTTTTATGGAACTTGGCGAGCGGTTAGGCGCGGAGAACTTTGCCGGTTACTTCAAACAGTTCGGGCTGTTATCCAAAACGAATATTGATCTTCCGGGGGAAGCGGGAACAATCATGCATAAGACGGAAAATATTGGACCGGTGGAACTTGCGACAATCTCGTTTGGGCAGTCGTTTCAGATTACCCCCATCCAGCTTGTCACGACGGTATCTTCTATTATTAATGGGGGAACGCGCGTGACACCACATTTTGGCGTAAGCGTGCAGGATGCGGACGGAAATACAGTAAAAACGTTCTCCTATGAAACGCATGAGAATATCTGCACAGCAGAAACTTCGGAAACGATGCGCTATCTGCTGGAGAAAGTGGTGTCAGAGGGAACTGGTAAAAATGCCAAAATTGAGGGCTTTTCCATCGGTGGAAAGACAGCAACTTCACAGACACTTCCAAGAAGCGACCATAAATACATTTCATCGTTTCTCGGATTTGCGCCCGCTGACAATCCGCAGGTGCTTGTGCTTGTTGTTATTAACAATCCGCAGGGGATTTATTACGGCGGAACGATCGCTGCTCCTGTGGCGAAGGAAATATTCGAAAACATTTTGCCTTACCTTGATAAATGAGATGAAATAACGTATACTAGTTAGGCGAATTGAACGTTAGAAAAAATACAAGAGGTGTTTAGTCATGGATTATGAAATAGTGATACCAGTTTTGATTTCTTTTGCAATCAGTGCTGTATTAGGACCTGTTATTATTCCTTTTCTGCGTAAGCTGAAAATGGGACAGACAGAGAGAACAGAGGGCGTACAGTCGCATCTGAAAAAGGCCGGAACCCCGACTATGGGCGGCGTGATCTTTCTGATATCCACGATTATTACTTCATTGTTTTATGTAAAAGATTATCCCAAGATTATCCCGGTTCTGTTCCTGACTCTGGGATTCGGACTGATCGGTTTTCTGGATGATTATCTGAAGGTAGTCCTTAGAAGATCTGACGGACTTCTTCCATGGCAGAAATTTCTGCTTCAGGTAGTGGTAACAGGTATTTTTACTTTCTACCTGCTGCGGTATACAGATGTGTCTCTGACCATGCGTATTCCATTCTGGGGGGGACATTATCTGAATCTTGGCTGGCTGGCTGTACCGGTGCTGTTCTTTGCAGTGATCGGAACGGTAAATGGCGTAAACTTTACTGACGGTGTAGATGGTCTTGCTACCAGCGTTACCCTGATCGTAGCCGTATTTTTCACGGTTGTATCCATTGGAACCCAGTCAGGTATCGAGCCTGTCACCTGTGCTGTTATCGGCGGACTGATGGGATTTTTACTTTACAATGTATACCCGGCAAGTGTGTTCATGGGAGATACAGGATCTCTGGCGCTTGGTGGATTTGTAGCAGGTGTGGCTTATATGCTGCAGATGCCTCTGTTTATACTGATCGTGGGATTGATCTATCTGGTTGAGGTACTGTCCGTTATGATTCAGGTAACCTATTTCAAAGCAACACATGGCAAACGTATTTTCAAAATGGCGCCTATCCATCATCATTTTGAGCTTTGCGGATGGTCAGAAGCCAGAGTAGTTGCAGTGTTTACTATTGTGACTGCAATTATGTGCCTGATCGGACTTTTAGCCCTGTAAGAGCTGCCTGAAAAGGGAGAATTCCGGGGCATCCATTGCAAGGCATTAAGGAGGAAATAAATCATGGAATTAAAAGGAAAAAAAGTTCTGGTTTTCGGAGCTGGAAAAAGCGGTATCGGCGCAGCTGATCTTCTGAATGCAGTTGGTGCCTGCCCGGTTCTCTACGATGGAAACGCAGATCTGGATAAAGAAAGCGTATTACATAAAATCGGTGGGAATTATGAACTTCCCATCTATGCAGGAGAGCTGCCGAAGGAAGTTCAGGAAAGCCTGGATCTTGTGGTATTAAGTCCTGGAGTTCCCACAGATCTTCCAATTGTAAAAGGTTTTTATGATCAGGGACTTCCTGTGTGGGGCGAGGTTGAACTGGCTTATCAGACTGGAAAGGGTGAAGTTCTTGCAATTACCGGAACAAACGGAAAAACTACAACAACAGCCCTTCTTGGGAAAATCATGTCAGATGCACGCCCATCTGTATTTGTTGTTGGAAATATTGGAACTCCGTATACTTCCAAGTCACTGGAGATGACAGATGAGACGGTCACGGTTGCAGAGATCAGCAGCTTCCAGCTTGAGACTATCTGGAAATTTGCTCCAAGGGTAAGCGCCATTTTGAATATCACAGAGGATCATCTGAACCGTCATCATACAATGGCTGAGTATATCCGCGTGAAAGAGCTGATCACAAGCAACCAGGGTCCGGAGGATGTATGTGTGCTGAATTATGAGGATGAAATCCTTCGTGAATTTGGCAAAAGCATTGTGCCAAAGGCTGTATATTTTTCCAGTGCAAGAGAACTTGAACAGGGTATTTTCCTGAGAGGAGACCAGATTATTCTTCGTACAGAGAAAGAGGAGATTCCGGTTGTGAGAACAGGGGAACTGAAGCTTCTTGGTACGCACAATTTTGAGAATGTAATGGCAGCAGTGGCCATGGCTTACTACACAGGTGTTGATATGGATAGCATCCGTAGGAGTATCTGTGAGTTTACAGCCGTGGAGCACAGAATTGAGTATGTAACTGAGAAAAACGGTGTGGCATATTATAACGATTCAAAGGGAACCAACCCGGATGCGGCTATTAAGGGAATTCAGGCAATGAACCGTCCGACTCTTCTGATCGGCGGCGGATATGATAAGGAATCCAGCTATGATGAGTGGATCCAGGCATTTGACGGCAAAGTAAGGTATCTGGTACTTATTGGTCAGACGAAAGAGAAAATTAAGGCTGCGGCTGAGAAGAATGGCTTTCATGATGTTATTCTCTGTGAGGATCTGAAAGAAGCTGTGCAGGTGTGTGCGGATAAGGCAAACGCCGGGGACGCGGTCCTTTTATCTCCTGCATGCGCAAGCTGGGGTCAGTTTGACAATTATGAGCAGAGAGGCCAGATGTTTAAGGAGTATGTGAGAGCACTGTAATATACCGCAAATTGCAGCGTACATCTTGAAGAAAGCCTTTTGGAGGCATGCTCTGGAGCTTGTTTGAAAAATCATTCCTGTAATCTGCACGTTCCGTTTTGCAGTATATTTCACTCGAACTCGGTTGTCGTAGCCACAGAATGTGATTGGCGGCAGGTACAGAAACTTATGATTTATTTCATAGAATACCCGGATCTGGCATATGCTTTAACCAAGGCATGGGACGTCAGGAGCAGATCTCTATGATCCGGGAGCGAAAGAAAGAAACGAAAACAGACACGGTCTTACTGATCCTTGTGCTGCTTCTGGCAGTATTCGGACTGGTCATGCTGTTTTCCATCAGTGAATATAATGGCAGAGTACGTTTCGGCGACTCTGCCTATTATTTTAAAAAGCAGCTTTTTGCAACAGCTCTGGGCCTTATGACCATGTACATAGTAGCAGAGACAGATTACAGATTCTTTGTTCGGCTGGCACCGGCTGCTTATCTCTTATCTATGGGACTTTCTACAGCAGTTTTATTTGTAGGACAGGAAATCAATGGCTCCAGAAGGTGGCTGAATTTTGGACCGTTGTCTTTTCAGCCTTCGGAATTCGCAAAAGCAGCAGTGATCCTTTTTCTTACCTGGCAGATTCAGGGAAGCAAAAAGACTACAGCTGGCTTCTGGTTTATGTGCAGGACAATGCTGACACTTCTTCCAATTGTAGGACTGGTAGGCTCCAATAACTTAAGTACGGCAATCATAATCCTTGGAATCGGTGTAATCCTGATTTTTATATCAGATCCGGGATATGCCAGATTTATTGGAATGGGAGTAACTGGTGCAGCAGTGATCGCGGTGTTTCTGGCAGCAGAGAGCTACCGTCTGGAAAGGCTTGCCATATGGCGGAATCCGGAGAAGTATGAAAAGGGTTTTCAGACTATTCAGGGACTTTATGCTATTGGAAGTGGCGGGCTTTTCGGAAGAGGATTTGGCAGCAGCCTGCAGAAACTGGGATTTGTGCCGGAAGCCCAGAATGATATGATCTTTTCCATTATCTGCGAAGAACTGGGACTGACCGGAGCTTTTTTTCTCATTGGCATATTTGGGCTTCTTATGTGGAGACTGATGGTGATTGCCCTTCACTGCCGGGAACTGCAGGGAACACTTTTATGCGTTGGCATTATGAGCCATATGGCCATTCAGGTGATCCTGAATATTGCGGTGGTGACAAACACCATTCCAAATACAGGAATCACTCTTCCCTTTATCAGCTATGGCGGAACTTCAGTGGTGTTTCTTCTGGGCGAGATGGGGCTGGCTTTGAGCGTAAGCAGAAAATGAAATTTTATCACCAGTCAGAAATATTCGCATACAATAAAAGGTAAGAGGCCCTTTAGGAGTGAATGGCTTGAATGACCGGATTTACATTGAGGGAGGACACCAGCTGAAGGGAAGTATTCGGATACAGGGCTCAAAAAATGCAGCGCTTCCTATGATGGCGGCGTCTCTTTTACATCGGGGAGTCAGCGTGCTCAAAGGCTGTCCGCGGATCGCGGATGTTTTTTGTATGGAGGAAATTCTTCAGAATCTTGGGGCAGTGACCTGGTGGGAAGACCATGATCTGTATATGGACTGCGAAAATGCCGGTAAATGGTCAGTCCCTTTTGAATATACAGGGAGGATGAGGTCTTCCGTGATTCTTCTTGGAGCGCTTCTCGCAAGAAATGGGAAAGGAAGCCTTGGCTATCCAGGTGGGTGCGTGATCGGGAAAAGACCTATTGATATGCATCTTTTTGTGCTTCGGAAGCTTGGCGCAGTGATCACAGAGGAACAGGGATTTTTGATGGCAGAAGCACCTCATCTGCAAGGGGCATTCGTCTCTTTTTCAAAAAGAAGTGTGGGAGCCACTCAGCAGGGCATTTTAGGAGCCGTGCTTGCAGAGGGAGAGACTGTACTGGAAAATTGTGCCTGTGAGCCGGAAATACAGTGGCTTTGCAGGTATATGCGTTCCATGGGAGCAAAAATACAGGGGGATGGAACTTCTGAAATAAGAATCCAGGGAGTTAAAAGCCTAAGTGCCGGGTGCATTCAGGTGCCGCCAGACCGCATTGTGTCAGGAACCTATATCTGTGCGGCAGCTATAACCAGAAGCCAGATCGTTCTTGAAAACCCTCCGGAAGGAGAACTGAAGGCCTTTCTGGAAGTATATAGGAAAATGGGTGGACAATATAAAGGTAACAGTGGTAAACTATTAGTCAATGGAAAAAATGTTCAAAGCCCTGTTAAACTGCTGGAAACGGGTGTTTATCCAGGATTTCCAACAGATCTGCAGTCTCCCGTAATGGCAGTTCTTTCCACCATAGAGGGGGAAAGTTGCATTCGTGAAATGGTTTTTGAAGACCGTTATAAAGCAGCTGACCAGTTGCGGAAAATGGGAGCCAGGATCCGCGTACAGGGAAATGAGGCTGTAATCTGCGGTGTAAAGACTTTACATGGAGCAGCTGTGCAGGCGCAGGAATTAAGAGGCGGTGCGTCCCTGATCCTGGCAGCACTTGGGGCTAAGGGAGTTACCGTACTGGAAGGATATTCTTTTGTACAGCGGGGGTATGAGCATATTTGCCAGGATCTTAATGCGCTGGGAGCAGCAGTAAAAAGGATACAGGAATAACAATATATGAAATCACTGAAAATGAAGCTGATCTATAGAAAACATAAGAAAGCGATTCTGGGTACCCTGGGGGCAGTTCTGCTGGCAGGACTTGTCTTTTTCTTTTCCTATTTTCATGTGACAAAGGTGGAGGTAATGGGAACCTCCCGTTACACGGATGAACAGGTGAAGGAGATGGCTTTGCAGGGGGCTTTTACGGATAATTCCGTTCTTGCAGTTTTGCTCCATTCCAGGGTGGACGTAGAGGGTGTGCCTTTTGTGGAAGGCTTTTATATTACCAGGCTTTCTCATAACAGTATCTGCATCAGTGTCCGGGAAAAGAAGGCGGTAGGCTGCATTCCTTATCTGGATAGCTATATTTATTTTGACAGAAACGGTATTTTTATTGAAAGTTCCCATACAAGGGATGAACTGGTGCCTTTTTTTGACGGCATTGAAGTAAGCCATGTGATCGAAGGGGAGAAGCTTCCAATTAAGGGAAGCTCGGTGCTTACCACTGCGGTGGCGCTGTCAACTATTTTCCAGAAGAACGATGCCATACCGGATCATATTGAATTTGACACTAGTTATCAGATTACCTTGACTTATGGAGATATCCGGGTGATGCTGGGAAAGGACGAGTATCTTGAGGACAAGATGACACGTGTCAGCGCAATTTTGCCCAAGCTTTCCGGCAAAAAGGGAATCCTTCATCTGGAAAATGTAAATGACAATTCCAAGACGATTACCTTCGAGCAGGATCTGGGCGAGGATGGCGTGATTGAGGATGTGGATACTGCGGTTGCTTACGAGAATGCAGTGGCTAACTGGCATGGAGGATATGACCTGGAGGGTGACTATACCGGTGAAGGGGAATATGACCAGAACGGAAACTATGTAGGCTCCAGACCTACTGAGGAGAGTATTGCTGCAAATGGCAGCTGGCTTGGCGGATATATGGAAGATGGAAGCTATACCGGTTATGGGCAGCTGGATAAAGATGGAAATTATGTAGGTCCCAATCCCAATGAAACCAGTGAAGATGGAAGCGAAGAGGAGCTTGAAGATTACAGTGAGGACTACAGCGAAGACTATAATAACAGCGGTTATGACGGGTACGATGAGGAATATTAGAGAGTGTCTGAAAATCTCCTGTAAATGTGATGCACATTTTGCAGAAAGCCTTTTTCAAACACACTCTGAGGAAAATATCGCGTATTTCGCGAAAAAAGTATAAAAAAACAAAATTAGTGGTTGATAAATTCACAAAAAAAATATATGATATAGCTATATGCAGCTTGGTATATATATTTGCTGAAATTAAAGATAAAGGATATAAGGTAGAAATAAAGGAGGAAGTACATTGTTAGAGATAATGTCAAATGAGGCGGAATCCTCTGCTAAGATTATTGTAATCGGAGTAGGCGGCGCCGGAAATAACGCAGTTAACAGAATGGTTGAAGAAGCCATCGGCGGGGTAGAGTTTGTAGGAGTGAATACAGATAAGCAGGCTCTGACTCTGTGTAAAGCTCCAACTGTACTTCAGATCGGTGAGAAAATTACCAAAGGTCTTGGTGCAGGAGCACAGCCTGAGGTTGGACAGAAAGCAGCAGAAGAGAGCATTGAGGAAGTAAAACAGATCATCGAAGGTGCTGACATGGTATTTGTTACCTGCGGTATGGGCGGTGGAACTGGTACAGGTGCTGCACCGGTTATCGCAGCAGCAGCTAAGGAAATGGGGATCCTCACTGTAGGTGTTGTGACCAAACCTTTCCGTTTTGAAGCTAAGACACGTATGAACAACGCACTTGCAGGTATTGAGAACCTGAAGAAGGCTGTTGATACATTAATTGTAATTCCGAATGACAAATTACTGGAGATTGTAGATCGCCGCACAACTATGCCGGAAGCACTTCGTAAAGCAGACGAGGTTCTGCAGCAGGCAGTTCAGGGCATCACAGATCTGATTAATCTGCCGGCTCTTATCAACCTTGACTTTGCTGATGTTCAGACTGTTATGACAGATAAAGGTATTGCACACATTGGTATCGGTGAGGCAAGAGGCGATGACAAGGCTATGGAGGCTGTACAGCAGGCTGTATCCTCTCCGCTTCTTGAGACTACCATCAAGGGTGCTACACACGTTATCATCAACATTTCCGGTGATATTTCCCTTATGGACGCAAATGATGCTGCAAGCTATGTACAGGAGCTTACAGGTGAAGATGCAAATATCATCTTTGGTGCTATGTATGATGATTCTGTTGCTGATTATGCGAGAATCACTGTTATTGCTACAGGCCTTTCTGATAATGCACAGGCATCCAATCCATTTGGAAATAAGGCAAGCAACTCTGTATTTGCCAATAAGAGACCTGCTTCCACTACAGCGTCTGCTGGTGTGAATCTGAACATGCCGTCTTTCAGCATGCCGACTATGAATGCTACACCATTCACAGCGAAGACACCATCCAGCACTGTTCAGAAGAAAGATATCCAGATCCCGGATTTCTTAAGAAACAGATAATGAATGGAAATTAAAAGGCCCTCGCACATTTGTGCGGGGGCTGTTTTTGAATTTGCGGCTATTTTCTGGAACCTGTTTGAAAAATTTTTGCAGAAAGCCTCTTTCAAACACGCTCTAGCACTGGCATTCAAAGGTATCGCATTTTGTTTCAGAACATACTTTTGCACCGCTTCCGGCTACATCAATAGCAGCTGCGGTACATTTACAGTTTTCGTTATAGGTACAGTTGTGGGCTTTGCAGTCAATCTGGATGGTCTCACATCCACAGCTGTTTTTGGCACTGTTCATGGCACCCTGGCTCTTTTCCCGGAAGCTTCCGCAGGATGTTTCTTCAGAACTTTTTGCACTGTCACCCATGACGTTGATTTCCCCTCTGGAACAAAGCATATCTTCATTGTAAGCACAGGTTGTTGCGGAACATTTTAAAATTGTCATGTTTTTTACCTCCTGATTTTGTATGCTTGATTTTGCAAACATTTGCAGTTGTTCAGCAGACCGTATTTCATGAGGGCACTAAACCGCTGCAGCAGTCTTAGTTTTTCCTGTGCCTGCAAAAAATATGCACAAATTTATAAGAAAAAAATTATTAGAAAAAATAAAAAAACATCTTGACTTTCACAATAAGGCATGATATTATACGACAGTACGTGATGAAAAGAAAGCAGAGTTCACTCTCACCTCAGCGCATACTTAGATGCGGCTCGGGTTCATATTGCACAGCAGCGCGTGACTTAGTTCGCGAGTGTAATAGGAGAAGTGTGGATTCTGTCCGCACTTTTTTTATATTTGCGGCGTCAGGTATCAGGCAGGAATTTCTTCCTGCGAAGGGGAATGAGAGTCCAGAAGTTAAAAACTGGATCAGAACAGATCATCTATCAGGTATGGAGGTGCACGACAATTAGCAATTTAATGATTAACGAACAAATCAGAGACAAAGAGGTACGCTTAATCGGACCGGACGGAGAGCAGCTCGGAATTATGTCCGCAAGAGAAGCAATGGCCAAAGCTCAGGAGGCAGAGCTTGATTTAGTAAAGATTGCCCCACAGGCAAAGCCGCCGGTATGTAAGATCATTGATTATGGTAAATATCGCTACGAACTTGCCAGAAAAGAGAAAGAAGCCAAGAAAAAGCAGAAGACCATCGATGTCAAAGAAGTGCGTCTTTCACCAAATATTGATACCAATGACCTGAATACAAAGGCTGGGGCAGCGCGCAAATTCCTTACCAAGGGCGACAGAGTGAAGGTTACTCTTCGTTTCCGCGGAAGAGAGATGGCACACATGTCAAGCAGCAAGCACGTTCTGGATGATTTTGCCGATATGCTGAAGGACATTGCTGTAGTTGAGAAGGCACCTAAGGTAGAAGGCAGAAGCATGACAATGTTTTTAGCACAGAAACACTAGGATGTTGCATTCATTTGGAGAGACACCCTGAGGGTGTCAGGCTGGATGAGGGACATTAAATAGATACGATATTAAGGAGGAAATTACAATGCCAAAAATTAAAACTTGTAGAGCAGCAGCAAAGCGCTTCAAAAAAACAGGAACAGGAAAATTAGTAAGAAATAAAGCTTACAAGAGCCATATCTTAACAAAGAAATCTCAGAAGAGAAAGAGAAATCTCAGAAAAGCTACTGTTGTTGATTCTACTAATGTTAAGAGCATGAAGAAAGCATTACCGTATTTATAAGATATAGCATAGAAGAAGACGAACAGGAGGAAAATAAGAAATGGCAAGAATTAAAGGCGGATTAAACGCAAAGAAGAAACATAATCGTGTATTAAAACTGGCAAAGGGCTACAGAGGAGCTCGTTCCAAACAGTATAGAGTAGCAAAACAGTCTGTTATGCGTGCACTTACCAGCTCCTACGCTGGAAGAAAGCAGAAGAAACGTCAGTTCAGACAGCTCTGGATCGCACGTATCAACGCTGCTGCAAGAATGAACGGATTATCCTACAGCAAAATGATGCACGGCCTTAAAGTTGCAAACATCGACATCAACAGAAAGATGCTTGCTGAGATGGCTGTAAATGATGCTCAGGGATTCGCAGCACTTGCTGAGATCGCTAAGAAAGCAATTGCTTAATTGAAATAAATAGGATATTTGAATGGGAGATGGGTGACCATCTCCTTTTTTTTATCGTGTGTCCAGCAAAGCTGGACTACACTTGCCGGTGTAAGTCCGGTCACGGTAATCGCCAGTGAGCCGTGTAGTTAAACTCGGTGCGTTGTAGTAATACAAGGTGCTATGCGAGTGGATAAAGTAACCTTAATAAAAGGTAAGCGATGAATGTTGCTGATTTCTCAGCTTGTCACTAATTAGATCTGATCTCTTGTCACGGATCTGCCAAGTTTTGTGTCATTGCCATTTTCGTATAATCCGGCAGATCTCCTGCCGGATTATCTGTTTCATTTACAATGTGCCATATGCACTGAGTGCCTCACTGCATATGGCACATTCCAACGGCCGGCTTTGCGGAGCAAAACGGCCGAAATGCGAAGCTGAACGGTCTCATCATCTTTGATTATTAGCACATCCTCAGCGATAATAAGTGTATTCATCCATTGGATGAAAATACATTTATTACAGGAGGATAATGTATGCTGGATTATAAGAACATCATTATCAAACATTATGCGCTTTCTCTTTCAGGAAGCGAAATTGCCCGACAGCTGGGTGCAAGCAAATCAGGGGTAAATGACTTCTTAAGAGCATTTGATAAATGCGAGTCACTTTCCTATCCCCTTCCACCAGGTATCACGAATTATGGAATTGCTGAACTTGTATATGGTTCTGTACCTGGATCTGGAGGGCGTAATGAAAATATAGAGTATCCTGACTATGAAGCAGATGCAAAGCTCATGGCAACACGGAAAAACATGACTTTAGTTTTCTTATGGAACAGATACTCTAAAAAATGCGCTGAAGAAGGAAAGCGGCTTTATCAGTATCGACAATACTGCGAACTCTACAATAAATGGTGCGAAGAGAATTATGAGACTTCCCACTTTGATGCCGTGATCGCTCAAAAGATGGAAGTGGACTTCACAGGACAAACATTTGATATGACGGATCCCCTCACAAGAGAAATCCTGCCAATCGTTGTTTTTGTAGCGATTCTTCCGTATTCTCAGTACATTTATGCAGAAGGAATGCTCTCAACAAAGGAACCTCAGTGGATTGAAGTTAATAATCATGCACTTGATTATTTCGGTGGTGTACCTGCATTGGTTGTGTGTGATAACTGTAAGCAGGCAGTCGTCGCAAATCGGGACTGGATCGAACCGGAATTAAACAAGGACTATGCCGATTGGGCAGATCATTATGGCACTGCCATTCTTCCAGCAAAGGTTCGGAAACCGAAGTTCAAAAGTTCTGTAGAAAACGCAGTAGGCATTCTTGAAAAAGGATTTTTCCATAAGCTGGAGGAACGTCAGTATTTCTCATTGGAACAGTTTAATAAGGATCTTCGAAATGAACTGAAAGCTCTTAATAAGGAGCCATTTAAAAAGAAAGAGCATAACAGATACTACTATTGGGAGGAAGAGAAACTTGAATTGATGCCGCTTCCCTCCATGCATTACGAGTACATGGAGAGAAAAACGGCAAAGGTGTCAAGTGACTTCCATGTACGCTTTGACAATGCTTATTATAGCGTAGATAAAGCGTTTTTGCATAAGAAAGTATTTATTAAAGCATCCTCAACTGTTGTTCGTATTTATTCTCTTTCTGGAGAATTCCTTTGTAAGCGCCTCATAACATGGCGTAGTGACTTGTCTCGATATTCCTGATATATTGTAAATCATCATATATTAGGAGAAACTGCTATGGCTAAAGCAAACCAGGAAACTGTTGCAACATTTGGCGAAGTTCTTCATTCTGCGAACATTTCCTATTCACAGAACAGGATGAATACGCCAGACAATCGGCTGATGATCTATTTTTAAGGGATGAAACTTTATATCCCGGATGGTTTCCAGCCTGATACGCTTCTGAAGCTTCTTCAAACCATGAAAAAACTATGATGAAACGTATCGCAGAAGGAGCCACGAGGATCTTCCTTGCCTGTGGAACTACAGATTTTCGAAAGCAGATCCCGGGGCTAGTTGCAGCCGTTACGCTAAGTTTTAAACTGGATCCGTACAATGGTGACTATGTGTTTATTTTCTGTAACAGAAAAAGAGATTCCATAAAAGTTCTGCGATATGATCAGAATGGCTTTATCCTGGCAACAAAAAAGTTACTGGATGATATGAAATTCCAGTGGCCAAGGACGCCGGATGAAGTGAAAGAAATCTCTTTCCAGCAGGTTGAGTGGCTCCTTCAGGGACTGGAAATTGAACAGAAAAAAGCCCATCACCAGGTGAAGATCAATCATGAAAACAGCTGCTTCTGACAGCCGTGATATTGCCCTGAAAAGTGCCGGAAAAGCCTATAAAATCGGCATTTTTCAGAGAGAAAAGTGTCTTGAAATGATAGAAAAAAGCCATAAAAAATGGTATAATATTCTTATCAAAACACGAGGAAAAATAGCATGACAGAGCATGAAGAATTGCTGATACTGAGAACTCTTGCAGCAAAACAGGCGCAGGAACTGGAAGCAAATAAAAGGACCATCGCAGAGCGTGATGAGAAGATCCGCAAACAGAATATCCAGATTGACAACATGATCCAGGCACTGCTCCATGCCAGGAAAAAGTTATTCGGACCATCCACTGAGGTTACCCAGACGGATGGTCAGTTGTCGTTGTTTGAATCTGTCCAGGAGCTTGCGGAGCAGCTGGATCTTTCCAAAAAGAAAATAACTGTAAGGCCCTATAAACGGACCGCACGGCAGCCGGGAGTCCGAGAAGAAATGCTCGCAGGCCTTCCACAGGAAGTTGAAGAATATGTCCTTCCGGCAGAAGAAAAATGCAGCATCTGCGGTGGGGAAATGAAAGTAACAGGTAAAAAAGTTGTGCGCACAGAGGTGGAATTCCAACCAGCAAAACTTATTGTCAAACAGATCATCTAGCAGGTTGCCAAATGTGTAAGCTGTGGAACAGAAGACAGCCCAAATGAAAAATGTCATTTTCAGAAAGCAGCTGTGCCTGTCCCTCCATTGGCACATTCTATTTCCACGCCATCCCTGATTGTACAGGTCATGTACCAGAAGTTTGCATTGGGGCTGCCATTATCCCGGCAGGAGAAAGACTGGTATCGTCTTGGCCTGGTGCTTTCCAGAAGCAACATGGCAAACTGGGTAATCCGTTGCAGCGAGGAGTGGTTTGAACCTGTCTACTGGAGAATCCATGAAAAACTGCTTGAATGCGATCTCATCCATATGGATGAGACCCGGATCCAGTGCAATAAGGAAGAAGGAAAGCTTCCGAGCAGTGAATCCTTTATGTGGGTGATGCGGAGTGCGGCAAGTGAAGATATCCAGACAGCGTTCTTCTTTTATTCCCGCAGCCGGGGGGGGGATGCCAGGAAGCTGCTAAAAGATTTCAACGGATATCTGATCACAGATGCCTATGCTGGCTATGATACGGTGCCGGACATAAGAAGAGCCCTGTGCTGGTCACACGCCAGCCGATATCTCATAGAGAGCATCCCCCTGGATTCCAAAGGGAAAGAGATTCCCGGTTCCAAAGGTGCTGAAGGAAGGGAATATATCAATCTCCTCTTTAAAGTGGAAGAAGAAATCAAAGATCTCCCTTACGAAGAGAAGAAACAGAAGCGTCAGGATGCGTCAAAGCCAATCCTTGATGCCTTTTGGACGTGGGTAGAAAAGACTTCTGCCATGTACACAACAAATGAGAAGCTTACCCAGGCACTTGGCTACTGTCAGAACCAGAGAAAATATCTTGAAACATTTCTGGAAGATGGCCGGATTCCCCTTAGCAATAATTATTGTGAGGAAAACATAAAGCCGTTTGCAACAGCAAGGCGTGCCTGGCTGTTTGCAGATACTCCGAAAGAAGCATTTGCAAACGGAGTCTTATACACACTGGTGGAAAGTGCCAGAGCCAATGATCTGGATGTCTATGAGTATCTGAAACACCTGCTCATAGAGACGCTCAACAATCATCATCTGGAAAATCCATCTGTCATTGACCAGCTTTTGCCCTGGTCAAAGGAACTACCAGAGCAATGCCGAATGAAGTGAAATAGAAAAAAGAGCCTCAAACAATGATGTAGGCATTATAGCAGAGATACTGCTATTTTGCACTACGCTATATTTTGAGGCACTTACTGTTAAGATAAGGAGAACAGTATGCCATCAATTTATCAAATAGGTTTACCTATTCCAAAAGATTATTCAGAATTTGAAAATATGGTAAAGGAGTTTTTTTGTAATAAATATGGATGTGTGTTTCAAAAGTATGGACGCCCAGGTCAGAAACAATCGGGAATTGATTTGATATGTGGGACAATTGGTGTTCAATGTAAAAATTATTATAATACACAGTTAACAATTCCATTGTTACGAAAAGAATTGGAAAATGCAAAAAAGATTACGCCATGCCTAACAGAATATTATATTGTAACTACGGCAAAAAGAGATGTAGTTATTCAGGATTATGTTAGAAATTATGAGGGAAG
>ERZ826613.2464-NODE-2464-length-18148-cov-3.009120_pt1 | contig 18148 bp, 17 predicted proteins | sample MGYA00519925_ERZ826613 | MGnify/ENA primary metagenome ERZ826613 (study PRJEB31778, sample SAMEA3449236) | human gut metagenome | biome: human gut; feature: human-associated habitat; material: faeces | place: United Kingdom | collected 2010/2012 ... | reverse complement strand
AAGACCGTTGCTTTGCACCATTCCGTCCAATACGGTACCGATTGGGTCTTTCAGCGCTAAAACTTCCTCCACACCTTTTGCCATACCTTCAATACGTTCACTTGTTAATGTAAGGCGATCCAGCAATGACTCAGACATCCCGTTTTGTTTGGCTGCTTCAATATCCAAAGCATTGGCCTCTATAATGTTATCTTTATGTTCTCTCAAAGCTTTTGCAATTGCAGCAAGTCCCTGATTTTTTTTATCACCTGCGAAAGCAAGTTCACGTGCTGCCTCCTTTGCACGTTTTCCCATTTGTTCCAATTCGGTCATATTTATTCCTCCTTTCAATAATTATGCACTTATAATGCTGCAAATGTAGTTCCTATTTGGACGCCGTCCAGCAATTGATATAAATTTTTGGGATGCGTACCACTCATCACACAACAGGAGATACCCGCTTCATTTGCAATTTGTGCGGCGCGTATTTTGGTTACCATACCGCCTGTTCCTCTGTTTGTACCCGCATCGCCTGCCAACGCCTTAATTTCGTCTGTAATATGAGTAACATAAGGAATATGCTTGGCATTCGGATTTTCTCTAGGGTCTGTATCGTAAAGCCCGTCAATATCAGTTAGAATAATTAACAAATCTGCTCCAACCAACTTGGCAACGACTGCGGATAACGTATCATTATCTCCAAAATGAGGACCGTCCAGCTCGTCAATGCTAACTGTGTCGTTTTCATTTACAACCGGAATAATATCCATATTCAGCAGTTCTCTGAAGGTGTTTTCTACATTACGCTTGCTGTTCTCACTGGCTGTTACGTCTGCTGTAAGCAAAACCTGGGCAACCATACAATTATATTCTCCAAAAAGCTTATCGTACATAAACATCAGTTCACATTGCCCAACAGCTGCAATCGCTTGTTTTTTTTCTGTTTCTGTGGGGCGCTCTTTGATGCCGAGTTTGCCCATACCTACGCCAACCGCGCCGGATGATACAAGTACTACTTCAAGACCGGAATTATGCAAATCACTTAACACTTTGCAGAGTTCTTCTGTTCTTCTTAAATTTAGTTTTCCGTTTTCATAAGTTAAGGTAGAGGTACCTACCTTAACTACAATGCGCTTTGCCTGTGATACTGCGGACATATATACCCGTCTCCTCTGTACTTATAATAAAATGGAACTGCATCAAATAAATAGTGTAGATATTATAGCATAAAAAAAATTGCTATGCAATTTTCAACTGATAAACGCTAAAACGTTCTAGTCAACAATCAAAATTTTTAATTTTGTATTTGTTGCTAGGTTGTTATAACATAAGAGAAATTGCAAAGCAATTTCTAACCAAAAAATGTTATAACGTTCTTGCTAATAAACAAAAACAAACATTGAAAGGACTATCTTCCAATGTTTGTTTTGTTGTTATTGCCAGATTATTTCTTCTAAAAAATGACAAAGTAGTTTTCAATCGGTAAAAGCTAAAATATCTTTTCCACTGTGTTTTGCAATTTCTGCAAAACTTCTACATACTTTATCTGTTTTCCAACTTAGATTTTTTTGATTTTAGATGTTTCATAATTAGAATAATTGCGATTACAATCAAGATTAAAACAAAAACACCAACTGCAATATAAATATAAATGAGATAGGTGTCGTTGACCAGTTCACCTTCAGCATTTTCGGTTGCCTTATACTTCAAGTCATACCTTCCATCGCCATTTTCGTCTACATTCAATATAGTTGAATCTGAATTGGTCGCCACAGTATCAATTACAGTCTGTTCCGTAATTTTTATATTACTGAATGTGCGCAAATCGGTATACTCTCCGGTATCATCCATAAATCTAATGGTATAGTCCATATACCCGTTGCCGTTACCCTCAATTTGGATATCATAATCTGTACCTTCTTTTAATCGCAGTATTTTCACTCGATTATCACTGCTGTTATCGGTTCCTTTTTCATTATCCTCAAATGTTAAAGAGCCGAAGGCAGTGCGGGTATTCAAATTTTCTTCTATAGAGCATAATGTTTCGCCATCGTACGTTACCGTCACATCAACAGGGCATGCTATGCGGATATATATGTACTTTTGTCCATTGATTTGATCCGCAATATCGCCAAAGAAAAATATTAAATCATCTGCGTTTTCAACCTCAAAGTGACACCCTTCACTTGCAATGTTTTCTAACAGTGCTTGTGGTGAGGTTTTATCATGTAAATTATTAAAAAAGCCTAATGTATAGATATATATGCCTTCATTTTTGATTGTTTCAGCAAACTCTATGAGTTCATCGCCTGTTTTGCCCTCGTTGGGTTCACCGTCACTCATAAGTACGATTATTTTCTTTTTTGCATTGCTGCTCTGTAACATTGAATATGCCTGTGATAATCCCGCTTCCATATTGGTTCCGCCACCAGAAGATTCTGTATTGCATTCGTCAAATACCTTTCATTCATACAGAAGTCAGCAATACACATACTGGTATTATCATAAGTAACAACACCGATGCTGGAATCTTCCTTTAAAACCGTATTGATAAACCTTTCTGATGCATTTTTGGTTTCATTCATTGGAGTACCTCTCATACTACCTGAAACATCAAGTACTAAAGCTATGTCTCGCTCATCTGAGCCGGACATCAAAGGCCATTCCGTTTTTCCGTTATCCTTTTCAATCTCATCAATTTTTGCTTGGACACAATCGGCATAAGCCTGGGCGCCCTTCTCATTGGGATGCATGGAATATGCTGATGGTACTATAAGACTTGATTCTAAATCTTGAGATTTGCTACCAATATATACCTCATTCAAAAAAGCGTCATTGGAATAGGCGCCGTGTCCATCAAAAGCCTCCTCAACAGACACAAAACAGATTTTCATTCCGTCCACTTTGCACGATTTCACAATGGATTCGATTTCGTCATTGAATCTGCTTACCGAATCATTAATGAGAGCAGCATCTCTCTCATTAAATAAGAATCCACTTCCGCTAGGATCCAGCAATTTGGGGTATCCGGCAACAATAATTTTAGCTTGTGCACCTGCAGCGTCTTGAATATCGTAATAAGCTTGATAAAGTCTATCTCTTATGCTTTCACCGCCGTCAATACCATAATAAAATTCTTCCCAAACAGAATTTAATTTGTCGTTTAATGCTCCGGGGTTAAATGGATGGGGAATGGCAGCTTCAGTTATGATGTCAGAAAACTTTGCATCATTTCCGCCAATGGAAACAGTAACATATTCCGCTTTTTTATCACCTAATTCTTTAAAAACATCAAGCTGTTTATCAATATAACGACTGCCTTTCTTCCCGTCAATATCATAGTCCTTACGTTGGGTGTGAGTCAAATTATCGGTTGTTGCTCCGGATGTAGCCACAAAAAACCAATTATCATTACGATTTTGAGCCATAGAACCGTTTACTCCCTCCAGAGTAAGTCTTCCGGGCCAGCTTTTTTCGGATCTATGTGCAAGCCAATCCTGATTTTTCACTTTATCGGCTGTTGATTCATTTTGACCATAAAACGGCTCAATACCTTCTCCCGATGAATAGGAATCACCGAGAGAAACCATGATTCTGCTTTCTTCTGTAGCAGTTTCCGCGTGAACATTTACTGTTATCATAGGGAGAAAAGAAAAAGATACGATTACACAACAAAGAAGTGATATTACAATTTTTTTAACCGTCATGATTGATTGAACTCCTCGCTCGTTAGTTTTTCTATCGTTTCAGCATCAATTTTGGAGACTGTCTTTATAACGGTTTGAGATGCATTGGGAATGTTCACATAGAATTTATTAGTGGAACTATCATAGCTTGTAATCGTATCCGTTTCTGAAAGTATTACGGGAACATTTTGTGCGTTTGAAAAATTGTATGTGATTGGCGTTGCAAAAAACGAACCGTTAATTTCAAGAATCATCCATATATCCCCTGATGTGGTAGCGTAATATACCTGATACATTGGATGTTTTGATGACGAAGATCGGGAAATTTCATTCTTTCCTAAATAAGTACCATCCATAGTATATTCATACATCACTTGACTGCCGTCAAAGCCCCTTTCAACAAAACTATCATAAGCTTCAGATTCGGTATGAATATATTGCGAAGAAGCTACATCAAAAGTAGATTTTAAGGTAGTATTTTCTCTGAAATATGCTTCTGCATCAAATTCAGGAACTTCATAATTGCTACCCAAGTCAACTTCTTCATCGGTAGTTGTTGTTTCTGTACTGGTGGCACTTTGTGTCTCTTGAATTTCGCCATTGTTAGGAACATTTGCGTTTTTTTCGTTATGTACCATTAAAACACCTATACCTACACCTATACCTATAAGTAATACAACAATAATAATTGTGATTACTACTATTTTTTTCGTTTTCTTTTTGTTTTCTTTTTTGACTTCTTGTTCTCCGTTCGTTTTTTTAATATTTTGGTCCTCTTTTGGATTCCCATTGATACTGATATTACTATCGGAGCTTGCAGTATCCATTTTTGTTTTCTCATCACAATTAGGACATTTTCCGGTTTGTTCATTGAGTTTCATTCCACATTTGCTGCAAAACTTTGCCATAACTCACCCTCCTCATTAAAATGAAAACCTAATCTTGTTTTTGCATAGCAGTAATCTTCTTTCCTTTTGTCCCATATTCAATGTATTAAATGAAACTAATGTTATGAGACAAATCTTTGTGGTTATTTCGGCAGAACCGCATCACAAGCATTGCAAAATTCTGTATTGCTTGAAACTTCCACTCCCCATCTTCCGCAACACACAACACCTTTCATACTCTAAATTTGCTGTTTATCCTCTTTTATTTTGGTGTACAGTACACGAACGGATGTAATTTATCCCCACAAAATTTCTTTCAAAATTTTTTGGTATATTGCAACATATCGTTTTCCGATTGGATAGTAATTGTGATTCACTTTTTTCATCAGAAACCAAACTGTTTATTCCGGCAATATCTGTCATTTTCTTAGTTTTTTGAACAGCAGATTGTTCTTTGATAATGTCTTTCCCAAATCATCAAAGAATGCCATAAAACCCCCTCCATTTTCTACAACATAATCTGCTTTTTCTTGGTACAGTATAGCATAATATAATCCAAAAAGTAAGTATTTTCGAGCCAATTTGAGCCAATTAAAAAAATTACAAGGTTCCCTGTTGTTCCGGTTTATACATTATTCTATCAAAGTTCTAAAAATGGAAAAATTTCATGTTTTCTATTGATTTTTGTTCCCTTGCCATTATCATAAAAAACGCAAACAGCAATAAGCATCAATGAAAACAGAACTACACTGAAACAACTCTAAAATTTATTCCAAAGTATTTGTATTTCCTCCGGATATCGACAGAGTATGAATCATCATTTATAATATCACTATAAAATACAGGAGGAAAACACCAATCATGAATGAATTTCAAATTTGGGACAGTCATGTTCATATATTTCCCCCGGAAATATATGAACATTGGGAAATCTATGCCGCACGTGACCCATACTTTGGTATGTTGACCAAAAAATCGGAAAATGGTACGGGTACGGAAGAAGCATGGGCAAATGCAGAAGAAGCTTTGCATTGTGCTGAGCTGGCAGGTGTATACGGTTTGGTCATGCAAGGATGGTATTGGAATGATATTGAACTGATGTATCTGCACAATGATTACATGGCACAAGCAATCAAGAATCATCCGCAGCGTTTAAAGGCATTTGCTTCTATTAATCCTATGTTTGGAAAAGATGCCATCGCCGAAATAGAACGCTGCGTCTCCCTTGGCTTTTGCGGAATTGGAGAATTAGGTCCCGGAGCAAACGGATTTGACTTTCAGTCACCGCAGTTTCTGGATGTCTTAGAGTGCGCAGTACATTATCATTTGCCTGTGTGCATTCATTGCGGAGAACCAATTGGACATACCTATCCCGGAAAAGATACGACATCATTGGCGCCGATTCCGCAATTATTAAAAACATATCCCAATTTAAAACTAATATTGGCGCATATGGGCGGCGGTCTTCCTTTTTATGAGATGAACCCCCGCTACAAAGAATTATTTCAAAATGTACGCTATGACACAGCGGCAAATCCCTTGCTGTACGACATCAAAAGTATCAAAACAGTTATTTCAATGGTCGGTCCGAATCGGTTGCTCTATGGCAGTGATTTTCCTTTGTTATTGTATCCTTCTGTAAAACGGGAAATGGATTTTTCTTTATTTATTCATGATATCACTCAAAATGCAAACCTCACAGAACAGGAATGGACTCAATTTATGGGCAAAAATTTGCTGGAATTTATCACTTAATATCAAAAAGGAGAGATAAGGCATGAAAAAAGTAAAAATTACAGTATTGAAAACCACTTTAGACAAAGAACTGGCAAAAGAATACGGAGCAGACGGTTTGACTGCATGTCCCATGCTGAAAGAAGGGCAAGTATTTTATGCTGACTATGCAAAACCGGAAGGATTTTGCGATGAAGCATGGAAAGCAATATATCAGTATGCATTTGCATTATCTCACGGAGCTGAAAAAGAATTATTTTACTATGGAGACTGGATTAGAAAACCCGGCGTTGCTATTTGCAGCTGCAATGATGGATTAAGACCTGTTATTTTTAAGTTGGAAGCAACAGAGCAAACATCTGAAATCAATTATACGCCGGTTCGCTAACATACCGTTTTCTATATAAATAAAAGAGGCATCAATTGATGCCTCTTTTATTTATCACAATATGACGGAACAAATTTTTGATTCATCCATTGATTTACCAACCTCTGTTTGCATATAGACTGTCCTGAGGAATTTCAGAAATCTCCAATCCCTTCATAGCCTCTCCCAGTCCTTCACTTACTTCTGCCAAAATTTCAGGATTATTATAGTTTGCTGTAGCAGTGACAATTGCCTTTGCCCTTAATTCAGGATTTGCAGATTTAAAAATACCTGAACCAACGAATACACCTTCGCTGCCAAGCTGCATCATCAAAGCAGCATCGGCAGGAGTTGCAATACCGCCTGCCGCAAAGTTTACAACAGGAAGTTTTCCGTTTTGCGCTACATATACTACCAAATCGTATGGTGCGTCATTTTCTTTTGCAAATGTCATCAGTTCTTCACAAGGCATATTTTGCAAACGGCGAATCGCTGCCATCATGGTTCTCATATGTCTGACAGCCTCTACCACATTTCCTGTACCTGCTTCGCCCTTGGTACGAATCATGCAAGCGCCTTCTCCAATTCTTCTTAATGCTTCACCAATGTTACGTGCTCCGCATACAAATGGAGTTTTAAATTCAAATTTATTTAAGTGGTACATATCATCTGCAGGTGTAAGCACTTCACTTTCATCAATATAATCAATGTGCAGTGCTTCTAAAATCTGAGCTTCGGCAATATGTCCGATTCTGGCTTTTGCCATAACGGGAATGGATACCGCGCTTTGAATCTCTTTAATCATCTTCGGGTCGCTCATACGTGCTACTCCGCCTTGTTTTCTAATATCGGAAGGTACGCGCTCCAGTGCCATAACAGCGACTGCTCCCGCTTTTTGTGCAATTTCGGCCTCTTTTGCATTGGTAACATCCATAATAACGCCGCCTTTGAAAGACTCCGTTAGCTTTCTGTTTTGTTCCAATTGTTGATTCATGATTATCTTACTCCTCTACTTTTATATTTGTCTTGCAAATATCATTGTATTTGAGTATGATTATAAAAGAAAACTGATTCCTATTAAATAGTCAGTTTAAGTATTTTTAATAGTATCAGATTGGAGGTTTGCAATGAACGTTCATCCAAAAGGAAAAGAACCTTTATACTACCAACTCTACCTTTCTATGGTAAAAGATATCCAACAAGGTATTTATAAGGAAAATGAGAAGCTGCCTTCCAAACGAGCGTTTTCAGACTATCTGGGAGTGAGTCAGAATACAATTGATGCCGCATATCAAATGTTGGTTACAGAAGGTTATATCCGCGCTCTTCCGCGCAGTGGATTTTATGTAAATCCATTAGAGGCTTCTTTAACCATTCGGCAGGAGCCTGTAACTTCCGTTTCCATTTCTGAAACCGGCGATATTCAAAACGAATATCTGTTTCATCTTTCTACCAATTCTGTAGATGTGGAAACATTTCCGTATGCTACCTGGGCGAAGCTTTCCAAAGAAATCATGTATTCTCAACCGGATTTAATCTACCCCGGCAACCAGCAAGGTGATTTTTGTCTGCGGCAGGCAATTGCCGACTACTTACATAAGTATCGCTCGGTTCATTGCACGGCTGCACAAATTATTGTGGGCGCCGGTATAGAATATTTACTTATGATATTAAATGTATTGTTTGACTCTGACAGCCTGTTTGCAATGGAGAATCCCGGATATCCCAAGGTATATCAAACCATTACCAATTGCGGCAGAGCAGTGGAAGCTATTGACGTAACAGACACAGGAATTGATATTGCAGCCCTTGGACAAAGCAAAGCTGATATTGTATATGTGACGCCTTCCCATCAATTTCCAACCGGAGTAGTGATGCCGATAGGCAAACGTTTGGAATTGCTGCGCTGGGCCGATGAAAAACCAAATCGCTTTGTCATTGAAGATGACTATGACAGTGAACTGAAATTTACAGGAAAACCGATACCGTCATTGCAAGGAATTGACACAGCGGGAAAAGTGGCTTATATAGGTACATTTTCACGCAGCATTGCTCCCTCGGTCCGTATTGCATATTTGGTGTTGCCTCCAGCATTACTTCAAAGATATCAAACACTTTGCTCTCACTATTCCCCTACTGTTTCTCGCTTTGAACAGCATACATTGTTTCAATTTATGAAAGGCGGTCATTTTGAACGAAATATCAATCGCAATCGAAACACTTATCGCAAAAGAAGAGACGCTTTTGTTTCCACCTTAAAAACCTCTCCTATTGCAAACCAAATCACAATTATGGGAGCCAATGCAGGTTTGCATTTTTTACTTCAGGTGCAAAACGGAATGTCTGAAGCAGAACTAATTGCAAGCGCAAAAGCAAACGGAATTTGCTTGCAAGGTATCTCTCCCTACTATTTAAAGAATCGTACTCCCATGGAGCATACCATTCTGTTAGGATTTGCACATCATACACCTGAAGAATTACAGCAAGCTGCCAATTTACTGGCCTCTATATGGAAAATTTAGTGGTTGCATCTGTTTTTTCTTTTCATAAGCTGCAATATACACCTTTTTCTGCCTGCAAATATGATATTTATTTTTAGTTAGACGGCATCCATACAAATTGAAACTTCTCATACGTCAACATATGGTACCATGATTGCCTAGCCCGAATCAGGTATACGTTCCAATTTCGTCCCAAAGGATTATCGGAGCCAAATTTTCTTCTTTTCCAATCACAAGCTGTTTACTTTGACTTACATACATACGGTCCATCATACCTGTACTGGTAAGACCAAAGTACCCTATGATTACAAACGATGCAACAAAACCTATTGCACACACCATAACCACAATTGCCCTTTTTTTCATCAAGTGTGACCTCCTATCTACATTCAATATGGAATATTGTCAAAAAATTACATTCCATTATTTACCATTATCTTACAGGAAGTCATGCTATATCGCAATACCAATAAAGCATTTTTCTGTGTAATTTATAAAACTGTAATATAATGCATATATTCTCATAAAATAGCCGTTTCCTCAACAAAAAGCGCGCGATAAAAAAATACAAAAATCTCTATTTTTCACAATCCGTTGCTGAAAAAAGCCGACCTGCTACAAAACAGGCCGGCTTTTTCTATTCTTCGATTTCATTTATTTGATTTCGTCAGAAGACAATATTGTTGCTCCATAAACTGTTTTTAAATATGCGATATCCCCTTCATACTCTTCTGGAGTAAATGCGCAGACACAATCCTTGGGAACATAAATTTGATATCCCCAACAAAATGCATCTGCCGCTGTATGGCGTACACAAATGTTGGTATATAACCCCGTAATAATCAAATTTTTAATTCCCAATGAAGTCAGCAGTAAATGTAAATCTGTTTGAAAAAAACCGCTATAACAATGTTTTAGTATTACATAGTCGCCGTGTTGCGGCGTTAATTCCGAAACGATTTTTGCCCCTTCTGTTCCTGCAATGGCATGGTGTCCCCATAATTTCAACTCAGGGTCGACGTTCGGAATGTGATGGTCATTGCAATAAAAAATGGGTACTCCTTCACGGCGTGCGTCTGATAACAAAGTGTGTATCGGAGGTACAATTGCTCCTGACTGTTCACAAGACAACTCGCCTTTTACAAAATCATTGAGCATATCTACAACAATGACTGCAGTTTTGCTATGAAAAAGAGACTGTTCCACCTTTCAACCCTCCAATAGATAGTTTAATGTTATCATATCATATCCTATTTTAATTTCAAGGATATGATTTATACTTTCTCATTTTTGTGTAAAACAAAAAAGGAACACAGTTACTACTGTATCCCTTTTTATTTATAAAAACCTATTAAGCTTTTCTTCTTTTAAAAGCTACCACCATAACACCTGCAGCTACTGCAACAGTCACTGCCAAAATTACATAAGGAGTAGCATCGCCTGTAGTTGGGTTTCCACCCATAGTGCCGTCTTGTGTTGGAGTTGTTGTTCCATCATCAGTTGGATTTTCAGGATTTTCCGGTGTAGTTGCAACCGGTTTTACTGTAAATGTTACTTCAGTTGGGTCAACAACCAAATTCAGTAAATCATCCTCTGTAACTTCTACAGCATAAGTGTTTTCACCAACAATTTCATAACCTTCCGGTGCTTCAACGGTTTCAATGCCTCCGCCTACGTTAAAATAAGCTTTTTCATAAGACAAATCAGGCAATAAAGTGCCGTCTTCCAATGCAAATTGAATGTTAACAGTTGCTACGCTTTTTGCTACTGGAATTTCAACTTCAGTCACAGTTGCCTGCCATTGACCGTTAACATACTCTAAACTGGTTGGATAGAACCAATCTTCACCCGGATGAGCAGGTAGAATCTCTCTATAACCATATGGCAAAGAAATATTTTCTCTGTCGTATACACCGATGTCATCAAACCAAATACGTCCGCCAGCTCCGATTGGATTTCCTGCTAGGTCAACATAGGTTACATTAAAGGAAACGGTAGTTGGATCCACTGTTGGTTTTACATTAAAGTTAACAGCGTCAACATCTGCTACCAATTGTCCATCTTTTTCTGTAACATTCACTTCTTGTGAATTTGCTGCAGCATCTACCAATTCAAAACCTTTGCTCTCATATTGAGCAGCCTCAGCATGAATTGTATGGCTACCTTGTGCTAAATATTGTGTTTCTGTATAGATAAAATCTGCACCGTATAAACCGCTGTAAACATAATTTACAGCTACTGCTACGGTAGTTGGATCCTTTTTAAAGTTTGCGATAATGTTGTATTCCAAAACATCACCGTCTACTGCATCTTTCGGCTCAACAAAGTTTACTTTTACTTTTTCATCTGTTACCTCAAATGCTTTTTGTCCTGCTTCATCTGCATAATCTGCTCCACCAAGCGCTTGGACTGTTCCATCAGCTTTTCTTAAGGATACGCTTAGTGTCCAGCTGTCAAACAAATATCCTGTTTGTGCTTGCGCTGTTAGTTCGTAAAACTCCCCTTTTGTCATCATACCTTTATCTGCACTGCCAATATTAGAGTTCGTAAACACTATATTGCCTTCGCTCTCTGTACCATCGGTATTCTTAGTTTCAAGTGCTAAGTCAGCCTTCTCCCCCGGTGCTGACGGAATCTCTTTGGCCATAGCCGGAACTGCGCAAATTACAAAAGCAAATACACAAGTTACCAGTGCAGCCAAAAATCTTTTTGTTTTCATCTCTAACTATTTCCTCCTCCATAAATTAGACTTTTTTTAGCACTGTTTTTTTCATTCTTTTTACGTTAAAACAATTGTGAAAAACCCTTTTTCATGTCTATTTTCTTCTGGTAAAAAAGGTCTACATTGCTTGCCAATGGAGTGCATAAGCAAATGAACGTATAGTGAAAATCAAAATACAATGCTACAATTTATCAAAACAGAACGATCTGTTTGACACACCATAAATACTATGACGAATACCTAAACTATGTTATGATTAGCCTTTCGCAGGTTCACGTGAAAGATTCTCCCACATATCTGAACTATATGGTTGTTCCATAGGAATGGTAATATTTAAATTGGTTAACTCCAACGCTTTATCCCCTTCCATACAATAATAAATATCCAAATTGGAAGGGTCTCCTAAGCTAGGATCTATTGTATTATTTTGCAGTGTTTTTTGAATGCTGTCTAAAATAGTTCTGTCCAATTGTTCTGCATCATACATATGGAATTCTTCTTTTTGCTGTTGAGGTGGTCCTGTAAACAATGCACATTCTTTTGAGAATGATACGGTCATTCCACCTTTACCTGAGGTTGTAACATCAGCCAACGTTAAATTCCAACCGGTTGTATCTGCAATTGCCTGAATTAATTGATCAGGCGTTGGCTTCTCGGAAAATGTGTAGGGATATTCCTTAAACTGGCCGTTTTCACCTATATACAAGGTTGCTGTTACATTCTTGCTGTCGGATGCTGCGCCAGATTCTCCTTGACCGGATGTAACAGGTACGTCCGAATTTTGAGTTTGTCTACCGGTTTCACTTTGTACATTAGAGGTATTTGAGCTTGTACCGGACTCGGAAGAACTTGATTGCTGAGAGCAACCTACCCCCATTGCCAATACCAAGGCACATACCGCTGCACATAAAAATACTTTCTTTTTCAAAAAAATTTCTCCTCTCCCTAAATAATACAGTTAAAGTATAAGTGAATGTAAACTTGATAACAAAAATAAGTATCTGATTTCAATCACTTTATAAGCAATTATACACTAAAAAACATGTAAGTTCCAGCTATTTTATGTAAATTATTATAAAATTAAATCTTCTTTTCTTATGCAAACAAATCACACTATTTTAATATGAAACCATACATTAAAAGTTATTTCATAGCCTGCATCACATTACGGTACACTTCTGTATATCGTTTTTCAGGTATTGGCAAAGTTTCTCCTGTTACCAATGTAACATCATATCTTTCCACTTTAGAAACGTGGTGGCAGTTAATAAGATAACTTCTATGAATACGGCAGAAAAAATCAGGAAACGCAGAAGCCAAATAACCAATAGATTTATGTATCACAATATTCTGGCGTACTGTATGTAAAATACTATATTTATCTGCCGCTTCTATATAAATGATAGCGTCTGACCGAATACCATAAGTAGATTTTGGAGTTTGAATAATTACTTTATTTTTTCTGTCATTGGTTTCTTTTAAAAGTTTTTTTACATAATGATAAGTCTGCGTGCTGATTTCGAAAGGGAATAATTCATTCTCTTTCAACTCATTCCACTCATTAGATACATGCATATGATAAAGTCGGTAGGTACCATGTTCCAGCCTATAACAAAAGGTAATACGCTGTTTTGAAGCACAGATTAAATCCGCATTTTCATCTGAAAACAGTAAATATTCTCCTAGTACAACCATATGGCTTTCACTGCCAGTTTCCAGTATATAAAAATGAGGATTTACCATTTTAAAGGCAGGCATAATAAAACCATTTTTAAACTGAGTTTTAATTTCTTTCGCGCCAAATACCAGAAGATTTCCTGGTCCCAGCCAAACGCAATCTTCTGCCAAAACCGAAAATAAAGGCTCTGTATTTAATTTATAGTATTCTCTTATTAAATACTGTGTCAAATTTGCAATGTTCTCCGCATTCAATTCCATCATATGCTCCAACATTCTCCTTTGGGGTATTATATCAAATAACAAATTTAAAAATCTACCTATTTTCGTTAATGACTGTCCAATAGCGTGAATGACGATTTTCTGGTATCAAATAAAGTATGTAGTGAAAAAAGAAAAAGAGTAACTCTTTTGGCGTGCCTGAAGGGATTCGAACCCCTGACCTTTTGGTTCGTAGCTAGATGTTGCAATCGCCAAATCTCACTTCATCTGAGGTATATTTTATATTTCTTCTCGTTAAATACCCTTTACTTTCAATATACTTTTCATACTTACTTATGTCAACTTCTCTTAAAGAATTCTGGATATGAGTATAAATTTGAAGTGTTTTAATATCAGAATGACCTAATAAATATTTCATATATAATAATTCTGTTCCAGAAATGTATAACATAGTTGCATAAGTATGCCTAAACATATGGGGCGTTATATGAATAGATTTAGGATACCCTTTGGGATTGTATTTGTTCGTATCTGAATATTTATCTTCAGCATTCCAATACATAAAGTTTAACTGATTAAGATAACTTTGCCATGCACTTTTCCAAGAGGTGGGTGTATGTAAACTACCGTCTTTTTTACAACATACATACTTAGAATTAGATTTTAAACGTTCTTTTTTTATTATCTCACACATTCTCGCTGGAAATCTAACTATTCTTTCACCAGCATCCGTTTTTAAACAATCTTGTACTATAAACCGATTTCCGTCTTGATAGACAGATTGGTTAATCTTTATCACACATTTATTCAAATCAAACCAAGTCCATTCAAAGGGAATAAGCTCCCCTCTCCTAACACCTGTATGTAAAAGTATGAGGGCTGATAAATACATTCTAGTTCCTTCTGAATTTTCTACTAAATCAATTTCATAATCGTGCAAAGGCCGCCTTTTAGTCTGCGGTGCTTTGCGAGGTATTTTACGCCCACGTGCTGGATTATGAATAAAAACTTCATTTTCATTTGCAAAGTCATAAATTGATATGAATGTATTTCTTATGGACGTCAAAGTTTTCTTAGATAGTTGGCGACCTGTAATAAAACTCACTAATCTAGGAGATTTTAAAAAATCATCTATTTCTAATGCTCGAATACTGCTTATAGCCCTATTACCAAAAAAGATATTGATATGATTAATGTTAGATTGTAAAGACTTAAAATGTCCTAACGACACTTCTCCTTGTTTTTTATAAAGAAATAAGTTTCCCCACTCCTTGATTGAACTAAATTCATTTAATATTACCATTTATCCTCTCTCCTTCCAATCCTTACAATAAAATGATAGCAGATATGATAAAAAAATAAAGATATTTGTAAAAATAACATATTTTATTGTCTTAATCGCTTGTATTTTTATGCATATATTACAAAGTTTTTTATAAATAGAAAATTTAAGTAGAATTTTTATCAAAAAAATACATATTTTAATTCAAAAATTTTACAACCAAATTTTATAATGAAAGGAAACGAAAACAATGACAATTATATCTATTACAAACGAAAAAGGTGGAGTTGGAAAAACGACTACCGCCTTAAATATTGGAGCTGGATTAGCAAAAGTAGGAAAAAGAGTTTTATTAATAGATTCCGACCAACAACAAACGTTAAGCAGGTGGTTAGGATTCAGTCCTGATAATAAACCAACTTTGTGTGAGTTAATATTTCAGGAAGTCTATGGCGTTCAAACTAGCGAATATCAAGATTTTATTAGAAGGAATGAGCATGAAAAAATTGATTACATTCCTACTACTGAAAAATTGGCAGGTATCGTTGCCATTTTAGGACAAAGTGATGATAGCTTAAATATTCTAAATAGAGTGCTAAGACACTCTTTCTTTGAGGAAAATTATGACTATATCATTATTGACTGCCAACCTTCTATTACTTTAGTTGTGTCCAATGTTCTAAAATGTGCTGACAAAGTGCTGATTCCAGTTCAGGCAGATGAACCAGCTTATAGTGGAGTGAAAAAATTACTGGAAAAAATCTCACAGATTAAAGGTGACCTCGATATATCAAAATACATCCTCGGTATTTTACTCACAATGGATAAAAGGGGTACAAAGGTATCAAAAATAATAAAAGACATGCTGAACAATCAATACAGTGATTTTTTATTTAAAAACTCTATCCCTGATAGAGTAGAAGCCAAAGCTGAAATAAAAGGAAATGTATTAACGCCGTGCAGAGAAAGTCTTATAAATAAAAGCAAATCAGAAATTGGCAGTATATATATGAACATTGTAAATGAAATAATCGAAAGGTGTGAATAATATGTCGAAATTTTCTTTACCACAAAGAAATGCTATATCCCCTATACCTACTCCCGAAGAAGCATATAATAGTGTACTTCTAGGTACAAAAATAAATAACGATAGCGAAAAAATTATTGAAATTAATATAGATTTATTAGATGAAATAGACAACCAACCTTTTAGAATAAACCAAAACAAAGTAGAACAATATGCTGAATCTATAAAAGAAATTGGTTTATTGGAACCTATTCAAGTACGTGCTAAAAATAATGGCAGGTATGAAATTTTGGCAGGTAGACATAGAGTCAGAGCACATAAGCTGCTCGGTCTAAATAAAATTAAAAGTGTAATCAAAAATGTTGATAATGATACAGCTAGATTAATTTTATTAAAGACCAATACAGATAGAGACGATGATTTTCTTCCCAGTGAACTAGGCTGGGCTTATCGTGAAGAGGAAGAATTATTAAAAAATGCTGGGACGAACCGTCCCAGCACATCACAAGTTGCAGAAAATAATAATACCAATAGAAAGCAAGTTTATAGATATAAACGTATTACATATTTAGAACCTATTCTGCTTCATATGGTAGACGATAAAACGATTTCTCTATATGTTGGCGTAGAATTATCCTACCTAAAAAAAGAAAATCAAGAAAAGCTAGCAAATTATATTTCAGTATACGGAGATAAATTAAAACTTTCTGTAGACCAAGCAGAAAATTTAAAGCAGCTTGATAAAGAAGGGAATTTTCCAAAAGAGCTGACTGAATTTTTTGACCCTCCAAAATCTAAGAAAACACAAGAAAAAGCAAAGAAAAGTAATGTTATAAAAATTAAATTTGAGGAGCTTGAGAATTATATTCCCAATGATATATATCATCCCGAAGAAAATAATTCAGATGACATAAAATTTTTCATCTTTGAGGCTTTAGAATTTTATATTGTCAATAGGAGAAACGACACAAATGAATGAAAATAATCAAATGGTTTCCCGTGAGGAAATATTAAAAACACTAAATGAAAATGGAATTACCCGTTCTGTGCGCTATCATATAGCTAATAGATTTTTTATACATTCCGGATTGCTTTTTTCAGTGGTTTACTATCCTTTTATTATCATTCTAACATGGTTCTTGCAGCAATATACAGTTCTTGGAATCATTTCATCTGTGGTATTAGCAAGCACCGCCTTGTTATTCATTATACTTTATATTTTACAACATATCCAAAAAGAAAAATTTAGAAATAAATTTCCATGGAAAAGCCGTGTTTTTGGTATGTTGTGGAAAGAAGGATATAGAGACAAAGAGCTGGATATGATAGAGTTGCATATGAAATTTCCGACAGTACTAAATATATGGTGTATATTTATGATTATAATGGCACTTGTCATGGGAGTTATTACATCTATTTTTAAATCATACAACCAGACTGACTGTATTTTCTGGATAAACTGTGCGTCTATTATTCACTTAGCAATTTATATGCTTTGTTTTGGTTTCACCTGTTTTAACCTAAACCCCAAAAATAGTTTTATCGAAAGGTGGACATACTACGAAATTAAAAATTATGAGGAGAGTAGGTGACTGCAATGGAAACAGCAAACGTTTTAGAAACATTTTTACCATATGAAATCCTTTTGTCAACTATAATATTACTATCAGCATGTCTGTTAATCATACTGGTTTTTGAAAATATCGCAAGAAATCTATGCCGCTTATCCGACCAATTTTTCTTTAGAATATTGGCATGTGCAACAACGGAATGTGCAGCAGTTTTGTGGTATTTTTGGGTAAAAAATTTTATTCAAACCCATCCACAGATTAAAGAATATGGAAATTTACCTATAACTGTTTTTATCATTATCAGTGTTAGTGTTATGATTATGACAGGTATTCTAACATCATTGCATATACACAACTGTAGGTCTGAAAAAAGAAAGCATAAAAGGAAATAAATTAAGACATTCTGAACTTTTTAGAATGTCTTTTTTATTTTATTGGGACGTACGTCCCGGAAAGGAGCAAAAATATGATTTTAAATTACGTTGAAATGGAA
>ERZ826613.2440-NODE-2440-length-18377-cov-9.980515_pt1 | contig 18377 bp, 18 predicted proteins | sample MGYA00519925_ERZ826613 | MGnify/ENA primary metagenome ERZ826613 (study PRJEB31778, sample SAMEA3449236) | human gut metagenome | biome: human gut; feature: human-associated habitat; material: faeces | place: United Kingdom | collected 2010/2012 ... | reverse complement strand
CATTTTGACCACTTATTATATTTTTCAAAATGTTGTCAGCCTCCTTTAATGAACTTATTTTAATGAAGATTTCTACCTTTTCATAAGCAAATACCGTTCGTGATATAATTATTGATCAGTTGTCAATTCTTCCTGAATTACCTGCATTTAATTCTGTTAATGAAATCAAAAATACTATTAATACTATCCTAGAGTAAAATTAATTATATGAACACATTCAAAAAGGTCAGTACACATAATGTACCGACCTTTTTCTTATTTTGTTTCCACAAATGAAATATTACCGTTTTTGTACACGAACAATGGTTCGTTATTATTACGATAAACTTCTTTGTCCGGAGCTTTGCCTACGACAGTTTTAACATATAAAATGTTTATAATAGTCGTACCAAAGGGTTTGTAGCTATTTTGGCAGAAATAGCCGTGTTTTTCTCTGTTTGGGCGTTCATCATTATGCAAAATTCAGGATATTCCATCATATCCCACATTGCATCTTCTGATGTGCTTAGGAATTCAGCAATTTTTGAAAAAATAGCCTGCAAGGCATAATTGTTCTCCCGGTTTGATTCCTGCCGGTATTTCGCAATTCACTGTACCATAAGCTGTCGGCACATTAATCACTGCTCCCAAAACAGCTTGTGGAAATGAGATAGTCATATAGTAAACAACGTCTTGACCGGTCCTCGCAAAACCTTTCTTCTGTTTTACTTGAATATTGATAACCAAATCACCGTTTTCTCCACCATTGATTCCGACATTGCCTTTGCCTTTTATTTTTAATACCTGTCCACTGAATATGCCTCTCGGAATACTTATATCATATATGAATTTCTTTAATACCTTACCGGTATTATTACAAATTGTACAATTATCAGTACGATTTTCTTCATTACTGCAAGGACATATTTCTTCATGCTGAACAGTTATCTCCTTTCGGCAGCCGAGAATTGATTCCTCAAAAGCAATTTCTACTGTAGTATATACGTCAGAACCTCGAATACCTTTCTGCTCAGGCTTTTCTGATTTTGTTGTTTCTTTCTTCTTTTCTGTATTCGTCTTACTTCCGACATCACTGAATATAGTACCAAAGTTAAATATAGACTTATGTTTCTTTTCACGATTTTCTGATATAAGCCTATACGCCTCTGATACTTTTTCAAATTTAGCAGTTGCGTCTTTATCATATCTATGCTAAGTTAAAAAACATTTTCGTTTAGAAACACCGAACTGTTAATATTCTGAATAAAACAACTGATTTTATCACTAATACCCGATTCATTACATACATATTGCGTTACCGGAATAGCTAAACAGCGTGAAAGTATAGGAGGCTTAATATCATTGATATTAAGCCTCCTATACTTTTGATACCACCCTTTTTTAGTCCTATAAATCCGTACACAATAATAATACCAACAAATAACATACTTATAAGCATTTTTCTTCTCTCCTTTCTTTTAAACGTAAAAAAGCAGACAAAAATCAATTCAGATTCTTGTCTGCATAAATTTACTTTGTATTTTGTTGTCACTTCATACTTTAATGTTAGTATATCAGAGGTCAGAAATGAAGTCAAGTTATTTTATTGAGTTTGTTCAGGATATTCTTTATATGTATAAAGTATTTGAATATTATTTTTTAAGAGCAATAATGTGTATTTCCCATATATCGCTATTTGATTCAGAGGGTACTTGATAATATAAATTTCCATTATATATATATAGTTATATGTTTAATATCTTGCACAACATTTTTATTAATATTGGTAATGAAAATTTTATTTCCATTACTTTTTGAATAAATAGAGCCCTATCCCACTAAACTATCACCGTTTAATTGATAAGATAAAATCAGAACAACCATATTTTATTGGCTTTACTCTTCTTCAAATCCTTCTTGCCAATTACTGTCGCCTAAAATATATTTATCGATATGAAAACATGAAATATCATAATCTTTAAATCCAGGTAATAATTTATATTTTTCAATAATAGCAACAGCTTCTTCTCTTAGAGAGTATATGCCAATAATTTTTGTTTCTTCATATTCTAAATGTTTTCCATAACTATATGAATGTTGCAGTAAATAAACGCTTTTTTTCATTAGTTTCCACCTCTATCTCCATATTTTTTCAATTTGTTATACTCTGAACCAGGTCCTGTTCTATAGTTATCTTTTCCATATCGTTCGTCCATAACTCGTTTAGCAAATTCTTTACCACTCTCGCCTGCACGTGGTTTCTTACCTTTTGCCCAAGAAGGTATATCAGTAGCTTTTTCTTTGTTGCTAGATTTTGCTTTTTTTGCAAGATACATTACGCCTCCTACAACATCTATAACAACGCAAGTTCCTATTCCTCCAACATATATAATATCACCTATTGGCAAAGGTCCATCTAATCCAGCTAACCAGAATGTACTTCCGGCCCAAGTTTCTACGTCTATCATAATATGTTTTATATCCATATTCTACAGCATAATTTATTGTTTTTTGTTCATCTCCATATATCATATTGTCAACATTCCAAAATTGATCTTCACTTATAAAACGTCTAATGCTACTATCATAATATCTTGCTCTCAGATATGTCATACCGCTTTCATAATCGTAATATTGACCATAGTAGCGTAGTGGATTATTTTCAAAAGAACTTGATTCATTTTTGGTTTGTATTTCTCCCCACGCATCATATGTATAATCAGCGGCTTTATTGCTTGTACTTGTGTAAATAGAAAGTACATCGCCATGTGCATCTTTAAACAAATAACCGGTTGTACCATTTTGTCTCCTTGACACATATCCGTTTACTCCCATTACATTTGTTGCATAATTGTTATTATTTAACGTTTCATTAATAACATTATCACCGTCATAGTAATACTTAGTTGTATTGTCCCCTATTGTTTTACTTGCTCTTAATCCGTCTGAATAATAAGTATAACTTGCTGTTTCACCCACATCATTATTATAATTAACTAACTGTCCCCATGCATTATAAGAATATGTTTCTTTGCCGATATAATTATTAATACAATCATAGCCTTCAGTCAAATTAGTTAACAAGTTCCCATTTTTATCATATGTTAATGAAATCTCCCAATCCGCATAAAAGCTATTATTCCCCAGTTTTCTTGTAGCCCATTGATCAAGATAATACGTTAATCTATTATTTTGATGTCAATAAAGCTCCGATGTTGCAATATATATATATTTCCATCAAGAAATACTTCATAATATTTTGCTTTTTGAATAATAAAGAAAACGTGATCAAAAGTGCAAGTATTTTCTTTAAACTTGTACTTTTCATTTTTTTCTTTCATTTAATCAATTACTTTCCGTTCAATTGCTACATCAATCTGTGAATTTAGTTTACAACTCCTTTTTAATTCACATTTTGTATTATATATATTTTTTTATTTTAACGCACATTTTGTAACATCATTCCTATATTTTTATATTAACATACAAATATTAAATATACAATTAGGAAATATGTAGAATTGTTCTGTTATATTTTAGTTATAATTACTATGAAACAAGAAAATAAAAAAAGAAAAGGACATAACATTATTATGAAAGCAAATACCATCTGCGGCCAGCGGCAGTATGCGTTCGTCAGCCAGTTTAACTACATCCGCGAAGCCGGAACGGAAGGCGAAGAAAAAGCAGCCTGCCGGATCGAAAAAGAACTTTCTGAAATCGCAGAAAAATGGGGGCAGGGCGAATTGCAGATCCGCCGCGAGCCGTTCGAGATTGAGACATGGCAGGTTGACGAAGCTGTCTTTACGGTCACAGAGCCATATGAGAAAACATACACCGTCCGCGGCTGCTTCGCGGCAGCCAATACCGCTCCGGAAGGCGTGGAGGCACCATTCCTCTACGTAGAAAACGGCGACCCGGTCAGCCTTTCCCATGCAGAAGGGAAAATCGTCCTGATCAACGGCGGTGCCAATGCAGAAAACTATGAAAAACTGGAAAAAGCAGGAGCCGTCGGATTTCTGATCCTGACCGGAACGCCGCTGGACAAAGACGAGGACCGTCTGCCGGACTACCGCACCCTGCGCGGCGTAAAAAATCCGAAACTGCCGTGCGCCGTCATTCATTATCTTGATGCGATGGAACTGGTAGAACGGGGAGCGAGCCGTGCACGCCTCGTTTTACAGCAGAAAAAAATCAGGAGAACGTCGAAAAATATCATCCTGCGCATCCCGGGAACCGAGCAGCCAGAGAAAATCCTGACGCTGACGGCTCATTACGATTCCGTTCCGCAGGGACCTGGTGCATACGACAACATGGCGGGCGCAGCGATCATCATGGAGCTGGCACACTACTTCGCCGAAAACCGCCCGAAACGGACACTGGAATGCATCTGGTTCGGCGCGGAGGAGCTGGGTCTCTGCGGAAGCCGGGCATATGTGAAAGCGCATGAAGCCGAGCTGGCGCAGCACCGCTTCAACATGAACGTCGACCTCGCCGGACAGGCCATCGGCGGAACCGTGCTTGGCGTGGCAGCAACGAAAGAGGCATGCGACGTGATCATGGAGCACTTAAAACAGGCGGACAAAGGCGTATCGCTCATCAACAATATCTGGAGCAGCGATTCCAACACCTTCGCATGGAAGGGCATCCCGGCGATGACGCTGAACCGCGATGGTTTCGGCATGCATACCTGCCACGATACGATCGACTGGATCTCCGCCTGGTCACTGAACCGGAGCGCCGGTGTCCTGGGCGAAATCGCCGAGTATTTGGCGGATGCAGAACCATTTCCATTTGAAAGAGAAATCCCGGCAGACTTTGCGGAGAGATTAAAAGTTTATTTTGGAGAATAAAAAGGAGAGAACATCATGAGCAAAAAACCAGTATTAGTCATCATGGCAGCAGGAATGGGAAGCCGTTACGGCGGATTAAAACAGATTGATCCGGTTGACCCGTACGGAAATATGATTATCGACTTTTCCATTTATGATGCAAAACAGGCAGGCTTTGAGAAAGTCATCTTTATCATCAAAAAAGCCATCGACGAGGCATTCCGCGAGGGCATCGGCAAGCGAATTGAGAAATACATGGATGTAGAGTATGTTTACCAGGAACTCGACGTTCTCCCGAAAGGCTACGAAGTGCCGGAAGGCCGCGTCAAACCGTGGGGAACCGGTCATGCGATTCTCTGTGCGGCAGAAGCCATCGACGGCGCACCGTTCGCAGTCATCAATTCCGATGATTATTATGGAAGAACGGCATTCGAGGAGATCTACCGTCAGCTGACAACCGAGCAGGACGGCGCGACCTATCAGTACGCGATGGTTGCCTACGACCTGTACAAAACCCTGACCGACAATGGCCACGTAGCCCGCGGCATCTGCACCGCAGACGACCAGAACCACCTTGTCGGCATTCATGAGCGCACAAGAATCGAAAACCACGGCGGACAGGCCGAATACACCGAGGATGACGGCGCAACCTGGACCGGATTGCCGCAGGGAACCATCGTTTCCATGAACCTCTGGGGCTTCACACCGAGCATTCTGATCGAGCTGAAACGCCGCTTCCTGCCGTTCCTCGAGAATGTATACAAAACCAACCCGTTAAAAGGCGAATACTTCCTGCCGTTCGTTGTCGATGAACTGCTGCAGGAGAAAAAAGCGGAAGTCACCGTACTCCGCTCCTATGATAACTGGTACGGCGTAACGTACAAAGAAGACAAAGAAAATGTCATGGCAGCACTGCAGAAATTAAAAGACGAGGGCCGTTATCCGCAGAAACTGTGGGAAGAATAACAAACGAACGGTACTGGGAAATTTTCTCCATGAGTGCATCTTTCGCAATGAAAAGAAATCCTGTATAATGGATGGAAGGAAATGCAAGGAGAATACCAATGGATACCTTATATATTGTAATACCAGCCTATAATGAGTCGGAAAATATCAAAAGAACGATCGAGGAATGGTGTCCCGTCGTGGAGAAGCATAACGGCGGCGGTGCGTCCCGTCTTGTGATCATCAACGACGGAAGCCGCGACGATACGTATGAAATTGCTTCAGCAGAGTGCGAAACCCACCCGTTGCTCACCGTGCTGACGAAGCCAAACGGCGGCCACGGTTCCACCGTTCTGTACGGCTACCGCTATGCACTTGAAAACGGTGCGGACTATATCTTCCAGACCGATTCCGACGGTCAGACCGATCCGGAGGAGTTCGAAAAGTTCTGGCAGATCCGCGAGGGCTACGACGCCATTTTCGGAAACCGCACAAGCCGCGGCGACGGCTTTTCCCGCGCTGTCGTGGAAAAAGTGCTGTGCGCGGTGCTCTGGACCTATTTCCACGTATCCGTGCCGGATGCAAATGCCCCGTTCCGTCTGATGAAAACAGACTACGTGGCCGAGTATCTGCCGCTGATGCCGGAAAACTACAATCTGCCGAACGCACTGCTGACTGCCTTCGGAGCGTATTTTCACCGGAAAATCCGTTTCATCCCGATCAGCTTCAAGCCGCGTCAGGGAGGAACAAATTCCATCAACATCCGTAAAATTGTAAAAATCGGCCGTCAGGCGCTGCACGATTTCTGTGAGATTCAGAAAGCGGTTGCGAAAAAAAGAGGATAAAAAATAATATAAGAGAAGGAACGTATCCCATGTTTCATGAGATACGTTCCTTCTTTTTGTATGCTTATTTTTTATTATGGACCTTATTTTTAATAGAAGCGATGCGATCTTTTCTGATTCATGGAATCCTTTAGTGCCAGAAGTGATTCGATCAGGATCAGAAGCAGGATCACAGCGATCATGACTGCGAGGATCTGATTTGTTCGCTGATGGAACCAGGAGCCGATTCCTGTGTGTGCAGTCTGTGTATTCTCGGTCTGTGCGGCATTTTCAAGAGCTGCAGTTTCCGAAGTAATAATCTGTGCATCCGGGTCTGTTGTTCTGACAGATGGTACAATCTGCGTTGCGGCTGGAAGCTGGCTGGAAGAAGTAACAGCGGATGCGGTAACTTCCGGGTGGATGGTGGAAAGATCAACTTCTTCGTCTTCTGTAACAACTGCGCTGGCAATCGGTTCTGCTGCGATCGGTTCGGATGCAGGAACCTGTTCCGGTGCGGTTTTGGATGCAGGAGCTGCGGTTTCCGGAAGAATATTTTCCTGTGCCGGCTGTTCCGAAGCAGATGGCTGTACCACGGTCGGGGTTTCTGCCGGTGCGGATGGCTGTTCCGGAACGGATGGTTCTGGAGCGGCCGGTTCTTCCGGAACTTCCGGTGCAGATGGCTCTTCCGGAAGAGATGGCTCCGGGTCAGTTGCCGGTGTTTCCGGGATTGCGGTACAGTAAACAAGAGAAGTCATCGCCGCCGAAGAATCCGTAATCACAACGGAACCGCCATTGGAAACGGCCTGTCCATTAACATAGAAGGAAATCTGATCCATATCCAGTGTGTAGCCAGGTTCCGTAACCATCGATACGGAGAACGTTCCGTTTACTTCCTCGACCGGTTCGCTGTTCTGATACAGGACATAGGAACCATCATCGGAAAGATATGACATGGTGACCGGCGCATCCATTGTGGAATCCTGAAATGTCAGGGCAGCATCGGTAAAAGCAAGGGCCGCCTGATCGGTGTTCAGATAGAATTCCAGGTCCTGTGCATCGTAATGGGTGAAGTGAATGGTAATTTCACCGGCGTCTGTATTTTCTGCACTTGGAACTGTCTCGGCTGCTGCCGAATACGGAGCGGAAAAAAATAATCCGGCCGCCAGGAGGCCTGCCATTCCGAATCTCAGAATCAAATTTCCTGTGTGTTTTTTCGTTGTCTGTGTGCTGTGTAACATATGACATCCTCCTTTCACCTGATCGGTTTCTAATGTCGGTCTGTTTTATTTTCCTGCGGTAAGTTTCACGTATAAATTAAAAGAAAAATAATTGATAAAATATAAATTTTCTTTCTTTTTAAAGATTATACCATATGTAGAAAGAAATATCATGTAAAAATAAAAAGTTAAAAGAAAATTTGAAAATGCGTCAAAAGTGGAAAAGGTTTGTAATGCATGTCGAAAAATAGAAAAAGAACTGTCACAATTTCTTAAAAAATATTTGCGGAAAAAGAGGGCAGAAAGGGCAGAATGTGAAACAAAAGCAAAATAAAAAGAAGGAAACAAGACACGGAAAAGTATTCCAGGCAGGCCGCATGCAGAAGAAAAAGTGGGAATAAAAACCGATCCAATTCGTCAAAAAAGCGGAAAAGTGGTGAAAAATTGTGGGTTCTATGAAAAAAACGATGGGAAAAGACAGGAATGTTGTCGAAATATTCTAGTTGACAAAAAGATGTAACACTGGTAGAATCGGTTTGTAACAAGTTGTAACAAAAACGTAATAATTGTTCAGGAGGTAAGTATGACATTCAAAAAAAGTTATGTGCCGGGCATCCTGGGGAGCGTGCTCACACTGACTGTCATCATGGCTGCACCCGTAAAAGCAGAGACAAAGGAAGAAACCATTTTAAATAAAACAGACTGGAGCACAATGGCTGCAGCAAACGTAGAAGGATATGTCAACATCCGCAGCGAGGCAAACGCAGATTCCGAGATCGTCGGAGTTCTGATGCCGGGCTATGCGGTTACTGTAACAGAAAAAGGAGACGAGTGGAGCAAGATCTCTTCCAATGGTGTAGAAGGCTACATAAAGAATGAATATCTGGTATTTGGGGAAGAGGCAAAAGCACATTACCGCAATATGTGCGGTATCACCGGAGTTGTTCAGGCGGACAGCCTTCGTGTCCGTGAGGCAGCATCCACAGATTCCGCGCAGGTTGGAACACTGACACAGAATGGTGAAGTCAGCATATTCGGCGAAGAGGCTGACTGGTATCAGATCCAGTACAGCGGAAGCAGCGCATACGTTCATGGAGACTATGTGACACTTTCAGAGGAGTTAAAAGGTGCTGTTTCCATGGAGGAATACCAGGCATCACAGGCCTGTGCGGCAAGCAGCGCAGCAGCAGCCTCCACAGCAGGCAGTGCATCGGTAATTTCCGCAGACAGCAATGATGTGGCAATGCTTGCAGCACTGATCGAGTGCGAGGCAGGCGGCGAGAGCTACACAGGAATGGTGGCAGTCGGAGCGGTTGTAGTAAACCGTGTCAACAGCGGTTCCTTCCCGAACAGTGTTTCCGGCGTTATTTATCAGAGTGGACAGTTTACACCGGTTGCGACCGGAACTTTCCAGAGTGTGCTCGCACGCGGAGCGAGAAGTGACTGTTACGCAGCTGCACAGGCTGCACTTGCAGGTGAGAGCCCGGTTGGCGGATGCCTGTATTTCAACAGCGGCTACGGTAGCGGAATCCAGATTGGATATCAGCACTTTTATTAAAAAATAAGCATGGAACCTTCGCAAGGGGATAGGCGGAGGGGAAATGCATTCCTATAGATAGATCCAATAGAAAAAGAGTAAGCGAACAAGGGGAGACGTTCGTTTACTCTTTTTCTGTTTTGTTTTGAAAGATGTTCAGGAAGCATCGTTATTATCAAAAATTTTCAGAAGCTTGGTTTTCTGATTATCCGCCCGGAAGTCTGCCAGTGTCTGCCGCAGCGTGGTGTGGCGGACACGGTATGTGTTGGAAAGAAAACAGAAAAACGTGATGACCAACAGCACCGGCCAGAGGAGGACGCATTTGTGGAGCTTTGGAAACCGCAGCTTCATCTGAATAAGGCCTTCCTGGAACCAGGCGAAGACACCGGCGTGCTGATAAGAACCGCTGCTGACGATTTTCTTTTCCATGTCACTGCCGAAATCGCCATCCGCGAGAATTTTCTCGAGAAATACAGCACAGTCGGCGGCGGAGCAGTGTACCTTCGGGTCAACAGAGGATGGCAGACCGAAATAAATGCGGCAGGATTCCAGAATCAGCTCGTAAAGATGAAAAATTTTTGATTCTCTGCACCAGAAGTGAATTTTTTCAAAATCAACTTCCGGTGCATATTTTTTAAGATACAGCGTAAAGTCACAGAGCAGACGGCTGCCGAAGCCGCTGTAGAGGTAGTGCTTCAGCATATGATGCAGCATGTAAAAAACATTTTCCGTCGGCGGCAGCACCGGATAGGACTGACCGTAAAGCGTAAGGGAAGATGCTTTCAGATGATCCGCGGAGAAAATCTCGTCCACCAGCTCATTCGCACGGGCAAACTGATAGACGCCGACGATGCGGTAGTGCAGCTCCAGCGTGAAGGAACGGTGCGTGTCCGGGAACGTATAGCGGTAGGTAACGTGGTGGTCACTGTCTTCCGGCTCCTCGACGCAGCCATGCGCCTCGAGAATCCGGCAGGCACGGGAAAAAGCTTCTTTTTCATTGATATAGAGATTCAGATCTCCCAGCTTCCGGTATTCGGAAACCGGATAATTGGCGGCGAGACTGATTCCTTTTAACAGAAAGCACGGGATTTTCTCTGCGAGGAGCAGCAAAAAAGTGAGACTGGTAAAGTGTTCTAACTGATAATAGGAGAGCAGCATCTGCTTCGTCTGCTGTTTGAGGGCGGAAAACTGCGGCTGATTCTCAAAATATGGCAGAAGAAACGGAAGTGAACAGTGTTTTTCCGCAAGGCGGTATAAAGCGGAAGCATCCACACCGGTAAGCGTGACGGGATCAGATGAATCTGTGCATAAATTTTTCAAAAATCTGTAAATAAACGGTATCAAGCGGCTGCATAAGAGACTCCTTTTTGGGAAAAGTTTGATATGATTTAGTATACCACAAAATGGAAAATAACTAAAACTTTATTACAGATATCAATAAAAAGTAAAATATAGTTTATAATGTAACAGGTTAGAGCTATAATAAAATTATTAGTATAATTGCTTTTTCCTGCCGTCAGGAAGAAAAGCAAAACTTAAGTGAATGGAGATAAAAATGACCAGAAAAGGTGATTTTGTACTCAGACGGCTTGCAGACGAATATGTTCTGATTCCATATGGGGCGACGACAGAAAAAATGAATCAGGTACTCACACTAAGCGAAACTGCTGCTTTTATTTACGAGCAGACCGGCGATGCCGCATCCGCAGAGGAGATTGCGGAGCGGCTTGGAAAAGCCTACGATGTGCCGGCGGAGGAAGTGCAGGAGGATGTCAGCGCGGTGCTGAAAACATTTCGGAACTGCGGGATCCTGGAGTGAGGAATCTACGAAAATGAAGAGGATAAAGTATGGTAGTATTTTTGGTCGGTGGCGAGAGCAGACTGATGGATGCCCTGATCACCAAAATGGAAAAAGACGGACATAAAACGTATCTGCTTACGGGAAAGCGGGATGGAAGAGGAAAGTACCGTCGCGTATTTGAACGGTACAATTTCCCGTACGACAGCGAGAGCGTCCGCGAAATCTTTTCAAACGTAAACCCGGATCTTGTGATTTTTCTCGGGGCCTATGATACCAACTATGACTGGAGCGATGCAAGAAGAGAGTCTGTCCGTTTCACGGCGGATCTGACCAATCTTCTGTCCGCTTACGCATTCAATCCCAAAGGACGATTCGTCTACCTGTCCTCCGAGGCAGTTTACGGCCGGTCCTATATGGCGGATATTCACGAGACAGAACCGGCATCCGCCAAAAGCTTTCAGGCGATGGCGATCCTGCAGGGCGAAAATATCTGCAAGAGCTACCGTGACACGAGAGAGATGGACACACGGATTCTGCGGTTTGATCATCTGCATGATATTCCGCGGAAAGGAAAAGCAGACAACAATCCGTGTTTCCAGATGACGCTGGAGATGCTGAAAACAAATCAGATTGCAGCCAACAGCCGCAACGCGTTTTCGATGATCTATCAGAACGACGCCGTCGAATTTGCGTACCGCGTGATGATGGAGGAACACCCGAAGTATCCGCTGTACCACATCACATCGGGAGAAGTCATCACACAGATGGATCTGGCGAAACTGATTCAGCAGAACGCAGGCTGTGCAGCGTCCCGGAATGCAGGGATTGCTGCGGCGGAGGGAAAGTATCTTCTTTTTCTGAATGCAGACGATAAACTGGATGAGAAAAATGCGATACGTTCTATGGTGATACAAGCCGAGGAGAAAAAAGCGGATATTGCAATCGGAAAGTATCATAGATGGAAGGAAAATGGTGAAAGCGTTGAAAGCGGAAGTTCATTAGAAGACGAAGAGCCAGATAGCATCGCTTTTCGGTTTAAGGGTTTCTTCCAATTCGGAAGTTTATCGTACGACTGGGGAAAACTTTATCGAAAAGATTTTTTGATAGAACATGAACTATGGGTCCCGCAATATACTTACGCGGAGGACAAAGCACACAATTTCCGCTGCTGCGCATGCGAACCGAAATATGCTTTTGTACCGCAGAGCATTGTGCTCTACCGGGAAAATCTGCAGTCTGCGACGTTTCGTCCGAAAAAGAAGCTGATGCAAAACTGGATTCAGATTGCCTCGGACTTTGAAGCGTTTTTGAAGGAACGCAGGATTGAAAAGGATTATGGTGACCTGATGCTGTTTCACCTGGTGATTGGTGCAATGTATCTGGCGAAGGAAGAGATGACGTATGAAGGAGAAAATGTTTCTGTGGTCAAAAAGCTGCTGAAACAGTATGGGTCAGATCCGTTTGTTCGAAAAACCCTGACGATACGGAATTGCCTGCATTACGGAGTTCAAATCAAATCGGTATTCTGGAAACTATTAAGCTTCACCCTCGTATTATTTTTACGTATTCACGCATATGGTTTTTTGTCAGCCCTCCTCGTTTTCATGTCCCGGCTTGGAATTGACAGTCTGTAGACGATTCCTGACAAATCTTTCTTTTTTCTGAATGTTTTTAACTTTGCTTGTTATTTTTTCATCATTATAGTATGATGAATACAACAGCCAATTTTTTCAGAAAGGGGGAAAAACGCATGGGTATTACAGCTTACCTGCCGGTTTACTGGCTGATCGCACTCGTCGTTTTTTTAGTGATTGAAGCAGCAACACTTGGTCTTGCGACGATCTGGTTTGCAGGTGGGGCGCTTGTTGCTTTGATCGCTGCCATGTGCGGAGCGGGGATTGTGATTCAGATCGTACTGTTTCTTGTTGTATCGCTGGTACTTCTGTTTTTTACACGTCCGCTCGCCGTTCGCTTTCTGAATAAGGATACACTGAAGACGAACGTGGACCGTGTGGTTGGCATGGAAGGAGTCGTGACGGCGGAAATCTCCAATCTTGCGGGAACCGGAAAGGTTTCGCTTGGAGGAAACATGTGGACTGCGCGTACAGAGAACGAAGGAGGTACGATTCCCGTGGATGCAGTCGTTACGGTGCTCCGTGTGGAAGGCGTCAAGCTGATTGTAAAGGTCAAAGAAAAAGAAGGAGGAAATGAAACATGAGTGGTGGAGGAGTTGCAGGAATTTTATTGATTTTGCTTCTTGTGGTGGCATTGTTTATCGCAGCATCATGTGTGAAAATTGTACCGCAGGCCAGTGCTTACGTTGTAGAGAGTCTTGGAAAATACAAGGACACCTGGGCAACCGGTCTTCATTTTAAAGTGCCGTTTATCGAGCGTGTAGCGATTCGCGTGAACCTGAAAGAGCAGGTGGTGGATTTCCCGCCGCAGCCGGTTATCACAAAAGATAATGTTACGATGCAGATTGATACCGTTGTATTTTTCCAGATTACCGATCCGAAGCTGTTTGCATACGGTGTTGTCAATCCGCTGATGGCAATTGAAAACCTGACGGCAACAACACTTCGAAACATCATCGGAGATCTGGAGCTCGATGAAACGCTGACATCCCGTGAGATCATCAACACGAAGATGCAGGCTGCGCTTGATATCGCGACCGATCCGTGGGGAATTAAAGTAAACCGTGTCGAGCTGAAAAACATTATGCCTCCGGCAGCCATCCAGGAAGCAATGGAGAAACAGATGAAGGCAGAGCGTGAACGCCGAGAAGCAATCCTGATTGCCGAAGGTGAGAAAAAATCGACCATCCTTGTTGCCGAAGGTAAAAAACAGTCGGCCATCCTCGATGCAGAGGCTGAAAAACAGGCGGCGATTCTTCGTGCAGAGGCAGAAAAAGAGAAACGGATCCGTGAGGCAGAAGGCCAGGCAGAGGCAATCCTCAAAGTACAGCAGGCAAATGCCGATGGTATCCGCGCGATCAAAGAAGCCGGTGCGGACGATGCTGTTCTTACCTTAAAGAGCCTCGAGGCACTCGGTGTTCTGGCAAACGGAAAGGCAACAAAGATTGTTGTTCCGTCTGATCTGCAGGGACTGGCAAGTCTGGCCACCACATTCAAAGGTATTGTGGAGGAACAGAAAGTGCCGTCAGGAAAAGAAGTGCAGAAGTAATCAGAAATAGTTAGAAGAGATCAGAAATAAAACAGAGATAAAGAAATAAGTAAAACAGGATTCTCCCGTGAAAAGCATCAAGCCGGACACGGGAGAATTTTCTGTATGAAAAGTACAATGAAATGCATAAAAATACATATATAATGAATATTACAAAGAAAATGCGTAAAAATATACATTTCCCTCTTGACAGATGAACAGGTCTGTTTCATAATAGAGACTATTCAAGGAAACCAAGGGGGCAAAAAACCTTTTGACCCAACATCACAGTATAGGAAATAATAAAATACACCATATGCAGATATAAGGAGGAACAAGCCATGGATTTAAAAGGACGCGATTTTCTGACATTGAAAGATTTTACACCGGAAGAGATTGCCTATCTGCTGGATCTGTCCGCAGAGCTGAAGGAAAAGAAAAAGAAAGGCATTCCGGTGGATACCCTGCGTGGTAAAAACGTTGCACTGATTTTTGAGAAAACCAGCACCAGAACCCGCTGTTCCTTCGAGGTAGCTGCACACGATCTCGGTATGGGAACAACGTATCTGGATCCGACCGGTTCCCAGATCGGCAAAAAAGAGAGCATCAAAGATACCGCTCGCGTTCTTGCCGGAATGTATGAGGGAATCGAGTACCGTGGATTCGGCCAGGAGATTGTAGAAGAGCTGGCAAAATATTCGAAAGTTCCGGTATGGAACGGACTGACGAATGAGTATCATCCGACACAGATGCTCGCCGACATGCTGACGATCCAGGAAGAATTCGGCCATTTAAAAGGCATCAAATTCGTTTACATGGGCGACGCCCGTTACAATATGGGAAATTCCCTGATGATTGCATCTGCCAAGATGGGAATGGATTTTGTGGCCTGTGCACCGAAGAAATACTTCCCGAACGCAGAGCTTGTGGCTCAGTGTGAGGAGTATGCAAAGGAGAGCGGTGCAACCATCACCCTCACCGAGGACGTAAAAGAGGGAACAAAAGATGCCGATGTTATCTATACCGATGTCTGGGTATCTATGGGTGAGCCGGACAGCGTATGGGAGGAGAGAATCCACGATCTGACTCCGTACCGTGTCACAAAAGAAGCAATGGCAAATGCAAAAGATACCGCCGTGTTCCTGCACTGCCTGCCGTCCTTCCACGATCTGAAAACAAAGATCGGAAAAGAGATCCACGACCGCTACGGCCTGAATGAGATGGAAGTAACCGATGAAGTATTTGAATCTGCGCAGTCGAGAGTATTCGAGGAAGCAGAGAACCGTATGCATACGATCAAAGCAGTTATGGCAGCGACCCTCGGAGCATAAAGTTTTGGGTGGAAAAACCGGAATAGACTGTGTATAATAGAATAACGAAGAAACACGCACAGCAGCGCTGCGGAAAACTCTTCCGCAGCGCTGCTGTTGATTTTACGAAACGAAGAAAGCGTGCTTCTTATGTGAGAAAGCGACACGGGGAGTGTGAAGATACGATATGCTGGAAAATAAGAGAGCCGAGACGCTGCGTCTTCTGCGGGAATCCGGAAAAAATGTTTCCGGACAGGAGCTGTGTGAACATTTTGGGATTTCCCGCACCGCAGTATGGAAGATGATGAATCAGTTGAAAGAAGAAGGATACGAAATTGAGGCCGTTCAGAATAAGGGATACCGTCTGTTAAATGAGCCGGATCTCGTAACGAAGGATGAGCTGGAAAGCCGCACGCATACGAAATATGTCGGACAGACGGTTTATTACAGCCGCGAGGTGGATTCGACAAACACGTGGGCGAAGCGGCTGGCGGAAGAAGGTGCGCCGAACGGCACCCTGACAACAGCCGAGACGCAGACTGCCGGAAAAGGCCGCCGCGGCAGAGTCTGGAAATCGCCGGAGGGAACCTCTGTTTCGATGTCGATTCTGCTGTACCCGGATCTTGAGCCGGCCAAAGCACCGATGCTGACGATTGTAATGGGACTTGCCGTAGTGCAGGGTGTGCAAAGAGCGCTCGGTGTCGATACGAAAATCAAATGGCCGAACGACGCGGTGCTGAATAGGAAAAAGCTCTGTGGGATCCTGACAGAGATGAGTGCACAGATCGATTACATCAATTATGTTGTCATCGGAACCGGAATCAATGTCAATCAGATGGAATTTCCGGAAGAAATCGCGGAGATTGCGACCTCACTGGCGATAGAAATGGGTCATCCCGTCAACCGGGCGAAAGTGGTCGCAGCAGTGCTGGAGGCATTTGAGGAGGACTATGAAAAATTCCTGGAAGCAGGGGATCTCTCCGGGCTGAAGGAAGCATATGAGGCTGTGCTTGCAAACAAAGACCAGCCGGTGCGTGTACTCGATCCGAAGGAACCGTTCGAGGGCGTTGCACTTGGCATCACGCCGACCGGTGAGCTGCGCGTGCAAAAAGAGGACGGAACGATCGCTGAGGTGCATTCCGGCGAGGTTTCAGTGCGAGGCTTATACAGCTACGTATAGAGAGACCGGAAAAGGAAGAGAAAGGAAAAATTATGTATTCAGATAATGAAAAAGTAGTGCTCTGCGGAGCAAGTGCATACGAACAGAAATATTATTTTAACCAGGATTTTGCATCCCTGCCACAGTCTGTGCAGGATGAGCTTCATGTTATGTGTGTTATGTTTACAGTGGAAATCGGCGGTATTTTTACCATGTGGTTCGACAGCGACGGAAGTCTGCAGTTTGAGACGGAGGCTGTAGACGCAGATGCGATGTACGACGAGATCGGCGGCGCGCTTCGGATTAAGCAGTATCAGGAAGAAAAAAAGGAGCTGCTGGAATCCCTGGAGCTGTATTACCGTGTCTTCTTCCTCGGTGAGGAGGTGCCGGAGGAGGCGCTGATGGAAGAGGACGGAGAGAAGCCGAATGGAAAATAAGAAACGTACACTGCAAAAGATGCCGCCACTGAAAATCGGAAACGTGGAGATGCCAAACCCACTCGTGCTTGCACCGATGGCGGGGGTGACGGATCTGCCGTTTCGTGTTCTGTGCAAGGAGCAGGGCGCGGGCCTGATCTGTATGGAAATGGTGAGCGCGAAGGCAATTTTATATAAGAATAAAAATACCGAGGATCTGATGACGATCGATCCGGGTGAGCATCCGGTGTCCCTGCAGCTTTTCGGCAGTGATTCGGAGATTTTGGGGCAGATTGCCGCTCAGATCGAAGAAAGGCCGTTTGATATTCTGGATTTTAACATGGGCTGTCCGGTGCCAAAGGTTGTCAATAACGGCGAAGGCTCGGCCCTTATGAAGGATCCGCATCTGGTGAGGGAAATCGTGACAAGCATGGTAAAGGCAGTGAAAAAGCCTGTAACCGTAAAGATTCGAAAGGGCTTTAACGAAGAATCGGCGAATGCTGTGGAAATTGCGAAGATCCTCGAGGACTGCGGAGTGGCCGCAATTGCGGTTCATGGAAGAACGAGAGCGCAGTTTTATTCCGGAAAAGCAGACTGGGATATCATCCGCCGGGTAAAAGAGGCAGTCTCGATTCCGGTTATCGGAAACGGCGATGTGACAGATGTGGCGAGTGCCGAGGCACTGGTGGAGCAGACCGGCTGTGACGGAATCATGATCGGACGCGGCGCGGAAGGAAATCCGTGGATTTTTAAACAGATTCTTCATTATATGGAAACAGGCGAAACGCTTGCAAGGCCGACCCAGCATGAGGTAAAAGAAATGATGCTCCGCCATGCACGGATGCAGGTGGAATACAAAGGCGGCGCGATCGGCATCCGCGAGATGCGCAAGCATGTTGCATGGTATACGGCAGGCTTTCCGCATTCGGCAAAGCTGCGCGCGGCGATCAATCAGGTGGAGAGCCTGCAGGCGCTGGAACAGATGCTGAATGAGTGGGAACGAGGATAAAAACAAGTCAAAAAATTACCTATGATATGCCAATATTGATATATCATGGGTATTTTTTTTGTGATATACTGATAAACAGAGGTATTGGGACAAAAAACACAAAAGAGGGAGTGTAGTGTATGACTATGAAGGAACTTTTCGCACCGTCCGACATGACGGTGGGAAAGCCGTGGGAAAAGATTGTAG
>ERZ826613.2438-NODE-2438-length-18381-cov-11.322875_pt1 | contig 18381 bp, 15 predicted proteins | sample MGYA00519925_ERZ826613 | MGnify/ENA primary metagenome ERZ826613 (study PRJEB31778, sample SAMEA3449236) | human gut metagenome | biome: human gut; feature: human-associated habitat; material: faeces | place: United Kingdom | collected 2010/2012 ... | reverse complement strand
CAATTATGAAACAGTAAAAATTGGTTGAAAAGATGACAATAGAAGAAAAGGCAGCAATCCTCAGTGGAAAAACTGTCTGGCAGACCAGAGAAATTGACAGGCTTTCCATCCCGTCCATCTTTCTTTCAGATGGACCGCATGGAATTAGAAAGCAGGCAGGGGCAGGAGACCATCTGGGACTGAATGCATCCTTGAATGCAACTTGTTTTCCCACAGCAGCGACGATAGCAAACAGCTGGAATCAGGATCTGGGGGAAGAGATTGGACAGGCTCTTGGAGAGGAAGCAGCAAGTATGGATGTAAATATCCTGCTTGGTCCGGGATTAAATATTAAAAGAAGCCCATTATGTGGAAGAAATTTTGAATATTTTTCAGAAGATCCATATCTTTCCGGGAAGATGGCAGCGTCATATATTCGTGGAATACAGAGTAAAGGCGTTTATGCCTGCCCGAAGCATCTGGCGGTTAACAGTCAGGAACTTCGGAGAATGGCAATGGACGCAGTTGTTGACGAACGGACATTAAGAGAAATTTATCTGACCGGTTTTGAGATAGCTGTTAAAGAAGGACACGCAAAAGCAATCATGAGCAGTTACAACCAGATTAATGGGATTTATGCTAATGAGGACAAACATCTTTTGACAGATATCTTGCACAAAGAATGGGGATTTGATGGAATTGTAGTAACAGACTGGGGCGGAAGCAATGACCATGTGAAAGGTGTTGCTGCCGGCTCAAATCTGGAGATGCCGTCCTGTGGGTACGATTCTGCAAGAGAAGTGATTGCTGCTGTCCGAAATGGAAAGCTGAAGGAAGCGGATTTGGATGAAAGAGTTGGAGAACTGGTGGATGCAGTGATGGAACTGACATCAGGGAAGAAGCTTTCAGATAAAAACTTTGACAGAAATGCACATCATCAACTGGCAAGGAAAGCAGCAGCAGAAAGCATGATTCTTCTGAAAAATGAAAAACAGATTCTTCCGCTGGATACAAAAAAATCCATCGCTGTTATTGGAGATTTTGCTTTTTCACCCAGATATCAGGGGGCAGGGTCTTCTATGGTCAATCCAACAAAAGTAGAAGATATGTCATCGATTTTGCAACAATATGATCTGAATATTCTGGGGATGACAAGAGGCTATCAGAGAAATGGAGATGTAGATGAGAATGATAGAAAGTTTGCATTAAATTTGGCCATGAACGCAGATATTGTGATTTTCTGCTTTGGTCTTGATGAGATCAGTGAATCAGAAGGACTGGATAGAACCCATATGCGTATTCCGCAGAATCAGATAGATCTTCTGCAGGATATCAGTAAAGTGAATGAAAATATTATTGGAATACTGAGTGCAGGATCTGCGATAGAAATGCCATGGCACACCTGCTGCAAAGCGATTTTGCATGGCTATCTGAATGGACAGGCAGGCGCTTCTGCAACATTGGATATTCTGACCGGAAAAGTGAATCCATCAGGAAGACTGGCAGAAACATATCCCATATCTTATGAACAGACACCGGCATTCCGATATTATCCAAGTAATGAGAAAACATCGGAATACCGAGAGAGTGTTTATGTGGGATATCGCTATTATGATACTTCAAAAGTCCGGGTGCAATATCCATTTGGCTTTGGGCTTTCCTATACGGAATTTACATATTCTGATCTTATCATAGAAGAGGATGGAATCAAAGTTTCGGTTACCAATACAGGTGACAGAGATGGAGCAGAGGTTGTTCAGATGTATGTAGGACTTCCTAATGCAATCGTGTTCCGACCGGAAAAAGAACTGAAAGGTTTTGCAAAAGTTTATCTAAAGGCAGGAGAAAGCAGACAGCTCAGGATTCCGTTTGATGATAAGACATTCCGTTATTGGAATATAAAAACGGGACAGTGGGAAATAGAAACAGGAACTTATCAGATTATGGTAGGAGCCAGTGTTGCAGATATTCGTTTAACAGGTATGACTGAGAGAATAGGAAATAGTAAAGGGTATCCGTATAATCCGTCAAAAATGCCTTACTATTATACAGGAATCGTGCAGAAAATATCAGATGAGGAATTTCGTGAACTTCTTGGCCATGAGATACCGAACGGAAGATGGAGTGGAAATCTGGGAATCAATGATGCAATCTGTCAGATGTATTATGCAAAAAGCCGACTTGCAAGGCTGATATATAGATATCTCACAAAAATGAAAAAGAAGAGTGAGGCACAGGGAAAGCCAGATCTGAATATTCTTTTTATTTACAATATGCCGTTTCGGGGGATTGCCAAGATGACCGGCGGGGCAGTCAGTATGGAAATGGTATATGGAATTGTCGATGCTGTGAATGGCCATTTTATGCTTGGAGTAAAAAAAGTAGTTGGCGGATATTTCAGAAACAGAAGAAATAATAAGAAATATGAAAAATTATTAAAAGGAGCCGGAGGGAAGTGCAGATGAATCATATAAAAAATATATGGAAATGTTTTGAAGAGAAACATTCTGCTATTGCAAAATGGCTTTATCAGATATTCTATTTTGTTATATTCAGTATGGGCGTGACAGTATTCCAGTATCTTGTGTTTACATTTTTACCAGGGATTTTGGGAATTGGTCTGGCTGGTACAGAATTTATGTGGCCAAAGGTTTCCATGAATCTGTTTGGAGTAAAATTTACATGGAGTTTGCTGGGGTATAATGTATTGCGTGATTCAACGGGAAATATACTGATCGGTGGTGGACTTGGCTATTTTATCAGTTATGAATTGGGGTCATTTCTTGCACAGTGTATCAATTTTCCACTGCAGAGAAATATTACTTTTAAAAGCCATGGAAATCCTGTATATCAGGCAATTTGGTATTTTGTTGCATGGGTGGTAATTTCACTGATTTGTAATGGATTTAATAATCTGTGGATGCCAGTTGCATCTGCATATGTGGCTCCGGCAGTCTATAACATGCTTGTGACAATTATTACAGGTGGAGTTTCCATGGTGATTTTTTTCTTTGTGTTTAAAATTATTTTCCCAGAGGGGAAGGCTGAATAGAAGAAATTAGCAAGTATGCCTGAAATCTAATAATAAAAGAGATGAGGAGTGGTAAGAAAATCAGACAAATATATTTTTCCAAAGATTTGTCGTAAAAATGTGGTCAAACCAAGAAAATCGAGTGAGAAAGAGAATGTTACGCCATGCACAGCTCGGGAAAGAATTCCCTCGCTGTCGGGCTGTCGCCCTATAAAATAGCGAAAATAGACGCCTTTGCAAGTAAACTTGCAGGGCGTTTATTTTGACCATTTTGCATGGCTTGTAGCGTTCACAAAATCTTCACAAAAAAAAATAGCACTCACCTCTTGACAGTGCTAATAACAAGTGTTATAGTACGGATAGAACAAAGGAAGAGGGATACAAAGAGAGGAAAAGAAGAAAACCTCCGGTACCCGGAAGCCTTTCCGTTCCAAAGAAACAGGTAAACAAAAAGATCCGGTGAAAAGAAAAACCGGAGAAAAAGCATGGATCAGGTTCCATGAGAAGAATAAGAAGGAGCGATGACTTATGTTAATGCCTAGTATTTTTGGAGAAAATTTATTTGATGACTTTTTCAACGATTTTCCGTTCTATGATTATGACAAAGAGATGAAGAATACAGAAAAGAAACTGTATGGCCGCAAAGCCAGCCATGTGATGAAAACAGATATTCGCGAGCTGAATAATGGCTACGAGGTAGTGGTTGACCTTCCGGGCTTCACAAAAGATGAAGTTCAGGCCACGCTGGAAAATGGTTATCTGACCATCAGTGCAGAGAAAGGTCTTGACAAAGACGAGAAAGAAAAAGAGAACGGCCACTACATCCGCAGAGAGCGTTATGCAGGCGCATGCAGCAGAAGCTTCTATGTAGGCGAGGATATCACAGAAGAGGATATCAAAGCTGAATTCAAACACGGCCTGCTGAAACTGTTTGTGCCGAAGAAAGAAGCAAAACCGGCAGTTGAGCAGAAAAAGATGATCTCGATTGAGGGATAACCTCTGAAACAAACAAAAAATAAAACGATCCGCCGTCCGGGCGTGTAAAAATTCCCGGCGGCGGATTTTTTATGTCCATTTTTCGCCAACTTGTATGGTTTTACAAAATAAGAGTTTGTTGTTAAAATGTATAAAATCCGACTCTGCCTTAAAGCAAAATGCACAAGAAACAGGCGAAAATACACAAGAAACAGGCGGAAATACGCAAGAAACAGGCGAAAACACGGCAAACAGCCATGTGGACGCGCGACCATATATAGCAGTATAGACAACAAGCTTGAGAAAAAGTAAAATAAATACATCAAAAGTACTAGTACGGATGTAAAAACCAACTCTTGTTATCTATAGTGCACAAAAAAGGAGTTGAAAAGTGGTATGGAAAAGAAACCAGTGACTAGAAAAGATATTGCAGAATTATGTGGTGTTTCTGTATCCGTGGTATCAAGAGCATTAAACAACAGTGGATATGTGGAGGAGAGCAAGCGAAGAAAAATCATAGAAACAGCAGAAAAGCTGAACTATATTCCGCAGCCTGTGGCGATGAGCCTTCAGGAGCGCAGAACGAAACAGCTTTTGTATTATTGTAAAGATTTAAGCAACGAGTACTACGTCGATATGTACCGGGGCATGTGTGAAGCAGCAAATGAAAGAGGATATCTGGTAACCATAAGCGGAATGATGGAGTTTGACCGGATCAGAGATACGATGGTTGACGGAATCATCATGCCGAATGAAGATCTGACAAGTTACTATATGAATGCGGGGGGGGGGTAAAAACTATTATCTTCCCGTTGTAAGTGCTTCTTACTGTAACGTTGTGGATCTTCCAAAATCAGTACCGCTGGTAGAAGCAGATATGTACCGGGCGATGGATCTCGCGTTTGAGTATCTGAACAGAATGGGACATAAAGTGATTGCATATGGATTTCCCTATGACAGAAATAATTACAATTCCAGATTTATGGCCTGGAAGAATTATATCAAAAAGATTACTGGAAACACCGGATGGGAAAAATATCTGCTGGCTATGAATCAGAATGAAATGAAAGATGATCCCAGAATTCTTAAGTTTTCCGAAGATTTACCGGAACAAAGTATCCATACAGAAGAAGATTTCTTCGGAAAAGGAAAACTTGCATCACAGATCTTCCTGGAAAGAAAGCTGGATGCGACAGCAATTATCTGTTTCAACGATGAATTCGCGATAGGAATGATAAAAGGATTTCAGGAGATGGGAGTCAATGTACCGGAACAGATTTCTGTAATGGGAATTGACGGAACCGGAACCAGAAAATATCTTTCCCCGTCTCTTACCACGGTTAACATGTTTCCCAGGAAGCAGGGCCGGGAATGTGCGAATGTTCTGATCGATATCATCGAGAAGAAAAACAAGCGGTATATCGTACATCTGAAATCGAAACTGCAGACAGGAGAAAGCGTTAAAGATCTACACACTTAAGGTTGAAATCACAGGAGGTAGAGTATGAAAAAAAGCAGTATGATGAAGAAAGGTTTAGCTTGTGCCATGGCGGCAACCATGACAGTCGGACTTGCAGCATGCGGCGGCGGAGACAGCAGCAGTGATGCGAAAGATGTTGATTTCTCCGATCCGAAAAGCATCTCCGGTACCATTACCGTAGGCGGCTGGCCATCCGGTGATGATGGTTTCAAAGCAGCTATGGAGGGATTTAACAAAGTTTATCCGAATATCGAAGTAGAATGGCAGTTTACCGATACAACAGCACATCATCAGGCACTGCAGACATCTCTGTCAGCAGGAGACGGCGCTCCAGATGTTGCCATGGTAGAGGGTGCTCATGTTGCTGAGTACCGTGATTCCTCAGCCTTAACAAACCTGTTGGATGAGCCATATAATGCAGGCGAGCTGAAAGATGATTTCGTAGCATTCAAATGGGATCAGTGCCAGTCCGCAGATGGAAAAGCAATGCGTCTGATTCCTTGGGATGTAGGACCAACGACTTACTTCTATCGTACTGATATCTTTGAAGAATGCGGACTTCCGACCGATCCAGATGAAGTTGCTGAACTGATGAGCACATGGGACGGTGTACTGGAAGTAGCAAGAAAAGTAAATATTCCTGGAAAACGCTGGCTGCTGCCGGATGCAGCTTATCTGTACTACGAACTGTTCTGCAACAGAGATTTTTATGATGAAGATCTGAATCTGCAGATTGAAAGAGACGGCGATCTGGATTGTCTGAACGCAGTTATCAAGATGCGTGAAGAAGGTCTGGATATGAATGTTGATATGTGGAGTACCGAAGCAAAAGCAGCTTACGCTGACGGAAGTGTTGCATCTGTTATCTCCGGCGGATGGTTCGGTGGATTCCTGAAAACCGATTATGCACCGGATGCTTCTGGAAAATGGGGCGTTGCTAAGATGCCTGGCGGTGTAAAAGCTTCCAACTGGGGCGGATCTTTCCTGGTAATCCCGGAGCAGAGCAAAAACAAAGCAGCAGCCTGGGCATTCGTAAAATACATGCTGGCAACTAAAGAAGGTCAGAACGACATCTTCCAGGCAGTAGATTACTTCCCGGCTTACACACCTGCATACGAAGATGCTTCTATCTATGATGCAACAGATGATTACTTCAGCGGACAGCAGCCGAAAAAACTGTGGGCTGAACTGGCAAAAGAACTGCAGCCTGTAAATACAACCATGATGGATTCTGCAGCAGATGGATGTATCTATACATCTGTAAACTCCGGACTGGAGCAGGGCCTGGATGCAGAAGGTATCCGTGAAAAGGTAAAATCTGATATCGAAGCAGCAACTGCAGAAGTAAAAGAGCAGCAGATTCAGGTACTGAAAGACGCAGGCGTTTGGGACAAATAAGAAGTAAATCAGTAATAATTTAAAAATTAAAATCGGCCGCTGCATCGGAATCGTCCGGTCGGCGGCCGATTTTGAATAAAGAGTACTGATGGACGGAAGGAGGACCACTTTTGAAAACAAAAAAGAAAACCGGATTTGTTTATACGTTAAAACAAAATAAAGTGGCATACGCATACATCGCACCATTTTATATCTTATTCGCAATCTTCGGTTTGTTCCCGATCGTAGCCGGATTTGCACTGAGCCTCTTCCGGTGGGACGGCATCGGACCGATGCATTTTAACGGAGTAACCAACTATATCAATCTATTTAAAGATCCACTGTTTTGGAAAGCATTATCCAACACGCTGCTGATCGGTATTATTGCACATATTCCGATTCTGCTGGGCGGTCTTGCTCTGGCATATATTCTGAATTCGAAGCTGGTAAAAGGTGAGAATATCTTTAAAACTATTTACTTTATGCCTATGGTAACAAGTTCTGTTGCGATCTCTATTATCTTCCAGACCATGTTTGGAAATAACTATGGTATCATCAACTGGTTCCTGAGCCTGTTCGGCGGCAAAAACATTAACTGGCTGGGCGGAGACGGAAGTCTGATCAAAGTAGCCGTTATCGTAATGTTCGCATGGAAATGGGTAGGCTGGAACATGGTTATCTATCTGGCCGGTATGCAGGGTATCAGCAATGATATCTACGAAGCAGCCAGAATCGATGGTGCTTCCAACACAAGAGTTATGTTCAGTATCGTTATCCCGCTGTTAAAACCAATCATTATATTTACGGTTGTACAGTCCAGTATTGGTATGTTTAACCTGTTCACGGAGCCATTTATTTTAACAAACTCCAGCTGGACCGGTGGTATCAACAATGGTGGTCTGACACTGATGATGTATTTGTTAAACAAAGCTCCGCAGGGTGGAAACTCCTATGGATATGCATCTGCGTGTGCATACGTTATCACAATCATGATTGTTGTGATTTCTGTTTTTGTTAACAAGTTCTCAGAAGAGAAAGAAACAGGAAGGAGGAAATACGGTAAATGAAAACATTATTAATTTTGCTTGCAGCGTTAGCCGTTATCTTAATCGTGATTGCCAAGGTTCATCCGATTGGAAAGAAAATCTCCTTATATATTGTACTGGGACTGATCGCACTGATTATGCTGATTCCGTTCTATATGATGTTCGTTATGGCAACCCATACAACCAGTGAAATCTATTCCTTCCCGCCGGCACTGTGGTTTGGAAGCAACCTGGCAACCAACTTCCACAACATGGTGGAGGCAGTAAACTTCCCGCGGGCCTTCCTGAACAGCTGTATCGTAACGTTTGGTAATGTTATCCTGGTACTGTTCTTCTGCTCGATCGGCGGATATGCATTCTCCGTCTATAACTTCCCGGGAAAGAAAGCACTGTTTGCCATTCTTCTTGGTACCATGATGGTTCCGTGGACAGCAGGTGTCATCCCGTGGTTCATCATGATGTCAAAACTGGGCTGGTTAAACAGCTTCTGGGCACTGATTATTCCGAGCTGTGCGAATGCATTCGGTATCTTCTGGATGCGTCAGTACTGCCAGAACAACGTACCGGTATCTCTGATCGAAGCAGCACGCCTCGACGGCTGCAGTGAGTGGACGATCTTCTTCCGCGTTATTGCACCGATTCTGAAACCGGCTTATGCATCCCTTGGTATCATGCAGTTCGTAAACGTATGGAACGACTTCATGCAGCCTTTGATGATCCTGCGTAAAGCAGACAAAATGACTCTGCCGCTGATGCTGAAGACCATGGTTGGTGACCGTGGTACCGATTACGGCGCGCTGATGTTTGCCAGCACCTGTGCGGTACTGCCGCTGCTGATCGCATTCTTAAGTGCATCCAAGTTCTTCATGTCTGGACTGACATCCGGTGCGGTAAAAGAATAAGTATCATGTTAAAAGAATAATACAAAGAGAGGTGATCTTATGGAAATTGTGAACGGCGAAAGACTGGTATTGGGAACGTGTTATTACCCGGAACACTGGGACGAAAGTCTCTGGCGTGACGACTTAAGACGAATGCTGGAAAACGGCATCGAAGTAATTCGAATCGCAGAATTTGCATGGAGTAAGATTGAGCGGTACGAAGGTGTTTTCAACTATGATTTCTTTGACAGATTTCTGGATGCAGCAGCGGAAATGGGTATGAAAGTAATCTTTTGTACTCCGACAGCGACACCGCCGGCATGGCTGACCGAAAAATATCCGGAAGTTCTGAATGCGACCATGGATGGTGTTCTGTACCGCCATGGCGGAAGAAGACACTACAATTACAATTCCCCGAAATATCAGGAGCTGACCAGAATCATTGTGGAAAAATCCGCATCTCATTATGCAAAACATCCGGCAATCATCGGATGGCAGATCGACAACGAGATCAACTGCGAGAAAAATGAGTTCTATTCCGAAAGTGATACCATTGCATTCCGTAAATTCCTGATGGAAAAATATGGAAGCATCGATGCACTGAATGATGCATGGGGAACCAATTTCTGGAACCAGACGTACAACAGCTTCGAGGAAGTACATGTTCCAAGAACGACGCTGAGCAACAATACCAATCCGCATGAAGTACTGGATTATACAAGATTTGTATCCGACAGTGCATGCAAATTTGCAAAACTGCAGAGCGATATCATCCGCAAATATCTGAAACCGGGTGATTTTATCACCACCAACGGTCTGTTCGGCAACCTGGACAACCAGAGAATGACAAACGAGAGTCTGGATTTCATCATGTATGATTCCTACCCGAACTTCGCTTACTGCCTGGATGCATACAAACCGGACAACTTCCTGAAAGACCGTATGTGGAGCCGTAACCTGTCTGAGGTTCGTGCCGTATCCAAAAACTTCGGTATCATGGAACAGCAGTCCGGTGCCAATGGATGGAATACCGGTATGGCAGCTCCAACACCGAAACCGGGACAGATGACACTGTGGACCATGCAGAGCGTTGCACACGGTGCTGATTATGTCAGCTATTTCCGTTGGAGAACGTGTACCTATGGAACAGAAATCTACTGGCACGGTATCCTGGATTATTCCGGAAGAGACAATCGCAGACTGGCAGAAGTAAAATCGATTCACGAGAAATTCCAGAAACTGTCTGAGATCGCAGGTTCCAAATACGAGGCAAAAGTTGGTTTCCTGAAAGATTACGACAACGTATGGGACAGCCAGCTTGATGTATGGCATGAAAAGGTAGAGTGGAAGAGCCAGCTTAGTATTTTCGAAGCTGCACAGAGAACTCACACACCGATGGATTATATCTATCTGCGCGACGATGTAACCGCAGAAGATCTGAAACCGTATACCGTACTGTTCTACCCGCATCCGGTGCTGATCTCCGATGAGAGAAAAGCAGTGCTGGAAGAGTATGTAAAGAACGGCGGCTGCCTGGTTCTGGGCTGCAGAAGCGGATACAAAGATATGTACGGCCGCTGCGTCATGGACAAACTGCCGGGTAAATTTGCCGAGATGAGCGGCGTCGATATTCCGGAGTATACGCTGGTATCCCCGGAGAATAAAGATATCGTGATCGACTGGGACGGTACCAAACTGGAAGCTGCTGTATTTAACGATCAGCTGAAGGCAGTCGGCGAGCATGCAGAGGTTCTTGGTATGTATGAGAACTGCTATTATGCAGGAGCAGCCGGACTGATCAAGAATATTTACGGAGCAGGAATCGTATACTACTTCGGCGCAGCATTTTCCGAGAAAACCGCAGAAGTATTCCTGGAGAAACTGGGTGTGAAAGATCCATACAAAGAAAAGCTGGAGATCCCGGAGACCTGCGAACTGGCCGTAAGAAAGAAAGACGATACTGAGTACTGCTTCGTTCTGAACTACAAAGAGGAAGAAGCCGAGATTCAGGTGAAAGAAGAAATGACAGATCTGTATACCGGTGAAAAAGTGAGCGGTATTGTTGTATTGAAACCATATGAAGTAAGAGTTTTGAAATAAATAAGTACAAAATGATCCGCCGCCCGGGCGTGTAAAAATTCCCGGGCGGCGGATTTTTTTCGATAACACCATTACCGGAAACCGCTTTTCGCAAATTTGTACTTTTCGAAATACAAAATATAGGATAACATGTAACTGTTCAGAGAAATGGAATCAAGATGTGGACCGGAACCGTTACGAAAAAGAAATGAGGTGAGCCATTGCAGAAAGTAAGAGAACTGATCTTGGAAGTGTATCATTATGAGAAGAAAACGGAAATTGAGACCAGATACTTAAGCAATGTGCTGCTCTGGTTTGCCCTGATGGTGTTTCTCATCAATCTGTTCAACAACAGCATGGAAAAGAACCCGGGAATCTATATTTTCTGTCTTGTGGCCTGTGCGATCGGCGTGTGAAAAGATGGCGTACCCTTATGCCTGGGATTACCGCTTCTATTACCCGGTATTTTACTGGTCCTTTTTTCTGTTGATGCTTGTCACGGACCTGCTGTTCAAAAAATACCGGATTGGACAGGAAAAAGAAGAAAAAGCGATGGAAGCAGAAGTGAAAGCAACTATTGAAGATGCACAGAAGCTGATGGTCAATTCCGTGGCAGTGATCGGACGGATGATCGATGAAAAGGATAACTACACGAGACAGCATTCCCAGCGCGTTGCGGATTATTCGCGGCTGATAGCGGAAAATCTGAAAAGCTTTCATCCGACAGAGAAAGAAGTGGATCAGATTTACCGGAGTGCGCTTCTGCACGACATCGGGAAAATCGCGATCCCGGATGCGATTCTGAAAAAGACATCGCGCCTGACCGATGAAGAATATGCGATCATGAAAACACATCCTGTCTGGGGAAAGAAGATTCTCGCGGGACTTTCGTTTCTGCCACAGGCGGACTACGGTGCAAGCTATCACCATGAGAGATATGACGGCAAAGGCTATCCGGAGGGGATCCGCACGGACGATCTGCCGTATATCGTAAGAATCATCAGCGCTGCGGATGCGCTTGATGCGATGAATTCCAACCGCTGTTACCGGAAGCAGTGCAGCCGGAACTACATCATCAGCGAGTTCGAAAAGGGCAGCGGAACACAGTTCGACCCGGAGGTGGCGGAAACTGTGATTTACCTGATCGAGGAAGGAAAGATTGAAATTCCGGAAGGAGAAAATGCGTGAAAGAGTTTCTGGAAATAGTATTCAGCAAATACAAAGATCCGAAAATTGCCATGTGGATGAAAAATGTTCTGGTGCTGATTATGCTGCCGAATTTCTGCGCCGGGCTTTTGTATCCGATGGAACAGAAAAAGACGGTTCTGCCGATGTTTCTGTCGATGATTCTTCTGCTTTCGGTGAACTGTGCCTTAAGCCGCGGAAAAGATTACACATGGCTGGATACGGTGACCTTTCTTCTGCTGATCGCGCCGAACCTGCATCTGTTCCACGGCGGGGATATCGGATATTTCAGCATGTTTTATATCATTCTGTATTCCGTGGGAGCCGTTTTTATTCTGGGCATCCGTACCAGCGCTTTGTTCAATGCAGTCTGTGCGTTTTTTATCTTTGTGCAGGTCAGGGGAAGCGGGCTTGCGGAACTGCGCGGATTGTATCATCAAAATCTGCTGTTACGCTTTCCTTACTTATACTTGTGTATTGTCGGAATTGCGTATATTATTATGTTTTCTATTCAGCGGTACTGGGTGGAAAAAGAAAAAAGCCGGCTGGTTCTGGAACACAGAATCCATGAGGAGAAAAAGAAGCTGGCAGACATGTCGCTGCATGTCATCACCTCGATGTACAGCGCCCTGAGCGCCAAAATTCCGGAGATCGACCGTCACTGCGAACAGACGGCAGCGTATTCACGCAGGATCGCAGAAGGGATGGGACTCGATGAGACGGCGTGTACGAATGCCTATTATGCGGGGCTTCTGCATGAGGTCGGAGCCGTGGGCCTCCCGGACGAGATCATACAGAAATCAAGCCTGACAGAGGAGCAGTACGAAATCTATCAGACGTATGTTTCCCGCGGATACAGAATTATCCGTGAACTTCAGATTGCGGACGAAGTCGCGGAGGCGGTGCGGTATCACAGGGGAAATTACGATGGAAGCGGTTATCTGGAGGGGCGTTCCGGAAAGAACATTCCGGTGCTTGCCCGGATTTTAAGCGTGGCAGATTATGCGGACCGCCATGCAAGATGGGGTGAGAATGGGGTGAGACAGCAGAGGAGATCAGCCAGAAGCTGGAAGAAAGAAAAGAAACCCGCTTTGATCCGGAGTGCGCGGAACAGATGCGGGCGATTCTGAATCCGGCGGATCAACAGCAGGAATAGCTGCCAGGCAGAAGGACAAGAAAACCAGATTGTATACAATAATGTACTTGCTATTTGGGAACAGGTCGGATACAATAGGCGTGACAATTACAAAATGAGAGAACTCGTATCAAAAGGAGAAATCATGAAGAAAAGAAGAAGCGTACTTGCGCTGCTTTTAGTTGCAGCTCTTACTGTTGTACTTGGCGGATGCCAGGATGGCAAGGATGGGAAAGCAGATTCTTCCGATACCACAAGTTCTCAGGTATCAACGGAATCAACCCCGACAGGGGAACCTGTTATGGGAGGTTCCATCACGGTAGGAATTCCTCAGGACATTGAGGATAGTCTTGACCCACACAAATCTGTTGCGGCAGGAACGAAAGAAATCCTATTCAATATTTATGAGGGTCTTGTAAAGCCCGATGAAGAAGGAAATCTGAACGATGCGGTGGCAGAGAGCCATTCGATCTCGGAGGATGGAAAGGTTTATACCTTCAAGCTCCGGAATGGTGTCAAGTTCCACGATGGAACGACCGTCACTGCAGAGGATGTAAAATATTCAATCGAACGCTGTGCGGGTATCAACGGAGACGGAACGCCTCTGGTAGAGGCATTTTCCAATGTAGACAAGGTTGAAATTCCGGACGAGAGCACGATCGACATCTATTTAAAAGAGCCAGACACCGAGTTTCTTGCCTATCTGACGGTGGCGATTGTACCTGAGCATGTGGAAGATCTGGAAGCAGATCCGGTCGGAACAGGCCCGTTCCACTATGTATCACGGTCCCCGCAGGAAAACATTGTCCTTGAAAAATTCAGCGATTACTGGGATACGGAAAATCAGGCGTATCTGGACAAGGTAACATTTCGAATTGTCAAGGACAGCAATGCAGTCGTAACAAACCTGAAATCCGGAACACTGGACATGTATGCACGTCTCAGTTCCACACAGACAGCGCAGCTTGCCGAAGATTCCGATTTTACGATTTATGACGGCGGTATGAACCTGGTACAGGCGCTGTATCTGAACAATGCCGTGGAACCGCTCAACAATGTGAAGGTGCGCCAGGCGCTCTGCTATGCAGCAAACCGTCAGGAAGTGCTGGATATGATTGCGGACGGAAAAGGAACGATCATCGGAAGCAGCATGTTCCCGGCATTTGGAAAATATTATGTGCCGGAACTGTCAGAGCGATATAATCAGGATATTGAGAAGGCAAAAGAACTGTTAAAAGAAGCCGGATACCCAGATGGATTTGAGCTTACGATTACAGTGCCGAACAATTATCAGCAGCATATCGATACAGCCCAGGTTCTGGTAGAGCAGCTTAAAGCGATCGGTGTTACTGCCAAAATTCAGCAGGTCGAGTGGGACAGCTGGCTGTCGGATGTATATGCAGACCGGAAGTTCCAGTCCACGGTTGTCGGCGTTGACGCGGCATATCTGAGCGGACGCGCGTTGCTGGAACGGTTTACCTCAACATCATCTAAGAACTTTATCAACTACAGCAACGAAGAGTATGATAAACTGTATCAGCAGGTTAAGACCAGCACGGATGAAGAGGAGCAGGTTGAGCTTTACAAAAAAATGGAAACACTGCTCTGTGACGATGCGGCAAACCTGTATATCGAGGATATGGCATGCGAGGTTGCACTTCGGAGCGATTTTGCGGGCTATCGGTTCTATCCGCTGTATGTGCAGGATATGGCTAAAATTTACAAAGTAAAATAAAAATCAAATTATAGGGGACTCAAAAGGCAGAGGGAAAAGAAAAACTCTCATTCAATTGTCAAATGCTGCCGGAAGAGTCCCCTGTAATTATTAGTAGAAATCCCGAAAATATGTTAGGCTTGACTTTTTTTCCGACACTGCCTACTATAGAAAAAGACAGAGAAAACGTAAGGGCTCCGCGGCAATGCAGGAGGCCTTTTTTTAAAAGAAGGGGGAACCATGACAGATTTTCTGGTAAGACGTTTTGTAAAAGATTATGAGAAAACCGACAACGCGGATGTGCGCACGAGCTACGGCATTTTGTCAAGCATCGTGGGAATCTGCTGCAACATTCTGCTGTTTACGGCAAAGCTGCTGATCGGTGCCGGAATGAACTCTCTGGCGATCATGGCGGATGCGTTCAATAACCTTTCCGATGCGGCATCTTCGGTCATCAGCTTTGTTGGTGTGAAGATGGCAAACAAACCGGCCGACAAAGAGCATCCGTTCGGGCATGGGCGGATCGAGTATATTGCAGCGCTGATCGTTTCGTTTCTGGTTATTGAAGTCGGCTTTACGTTTTTAAAGAGCTCCCTGGAGAAAATCCGCAATCCGGAAGAGATCACATTTCAGATGGTTCCGTTTTTGATTCTGGTGCTCTCGGTTGGTGTAAAGCTTTGGATGGCGCTTTTCAACCGAAAACTGGGAAACCGCATTCAGTCGAAGGTGATGCTGGCAACGTCGGCGGATTCCATGGGCGACGTGATCACGACGAGCGCAACGATCGCTTCTACATTGATCTGCCATTTCCTTTCGGTTAATATCGACGCAATCGCAGGACTTGTTGTGGCGGTACTCGTTATGTGGTCCGGTATTTCCATTGCAAAAGATACATTGGAACCGCTGATCGGGCAGGGCGCGGATCCGGATCTGTATGCACGGATCATGAAAGAGGTTGCTTCCTATGAAGGAATTGTAGGAACCCATGATCTGATTGTCCACAACTACGGGCCTGGCAGAAGTATGGCATCGATCCATGCGGAGGTGCCGCGAGATGTCGATATCGAGGTATCGCATGATATTATCGACCGCATTGAACATGAGGTCGGTGAAAAATTGGGGATTCTGCTGGTCATCCACATGGATCCGGTGGAGATCCACGATGCGACGGTTCTTGCGACAAAGGAGAAGGTAAGAAACGTAATTTCCATTCTCGATCCGGAGCTTTCCTTCCACGATTTCCGTATGATCAACGGGGCGGAGAAAAAGAAGCTGATTTTTGATCTTGAAATCCCGTATTCTTATAAGAAGAAAGACTGTGATCGCGTGATCGGGCAGATCGGGGCGCTGATGAAGGAAATGGATGAGAAGTATGAATGCGTCGTCAACATCGACAAAAAATACGTGGCGGGAGAGTGACAACGGCCGGGTTGAGCCGTCAAATCCCTTCCAAAATGTTCCAAAAGTCAGTTTTTTGAAAAAAATAAAAAAATTTCAAAAAAGGTGTTGACTTTTCTCTTGCGATAGTGTATTATACATTTTGTCGCAAGGCAATGGGCTATCGCCAAACGGTAAGGCAACGGACTCTGACTCCGTCAGTTCCTGGTTCGAATCCAGGTAGCCCAGCTCATTGAAAGGTCTCAGGTCTCGTACCTGAGGCCTTTTTCGATTTGTGCAGGCAATGAGCCAAAGTCTGTGTTTGCTCGAAACTTTGGCGAATATCCGCTTGACAAAACATTTTCGGTCAAAGATTAAAAATACAGCAGGAGGAACGAAACGATGAAGTATTCCTTTACGAGCAGAATCCGCTACAGCGAAATCGGTGAGGACGGAAATCTCACCCTGCTGGGGCTGATCAATTACTTTCAGGACTGCAGTACCTTCCAGTCGGAAACGATCGGCGAGGGCGTTGCGGAGCTCAAAAAACGAGGCTGCGCCTGGGTGCTGTCCGCGTGGCAGATTCATGTGCGCCGCTATCCATCCCTCGGTGAAGCGGTAAAAATCACTACATGGGCGAGCGGCTTCAAAGGATTTGTTGGCATGCGTAACTTCACGATGGAAACAGAAGACGGCGAAATGCTCGCCTGTGCCAACTCCATCTGGTCTTACGTCAATATGGAAACGGGTCATCCCGTCCGCGCACCGAAAGAGACGACAGACGCCTATGGCATTGACGATCCGATCGACGAGGATTTCGGCGAGCGCAAAGTGAAAATGCCGGAAGCGGATTTCATCGGCGAACCGTTCCCGGTGCGGCCGCACAACCTCGATACGAACCACCACGTCAACAACGCACAGTTCATTTCCCTTGCCGGTGAATGCCTTCCGAAGAACTTCACCGTGCGCCGGATGCGCGCCGAATACAAACAGCAGGCGCACCTCGGTGACGTCCTGCATCCGCTGCGCGCCGAGACGGAAAACGGCTGTTTTATCTCGTTGAACGATGAAAAAGGACAGCCATACGTAGTTGTGGAATTTCAATGATTGTGGTACAATCGGAAAGAATAAGATACGAACGTAATAAACACAATGAGGAAAGGGGAATTTGCCATGAGAGCGCAGAACCTTACACTGTTAACCGATTTATATGAACTTACCATGATGCAGGGCTACTACGAGAACCCGTCCGATCAGATCGTGGTATTTGATGCATTTTACAGAAAGAATCCATGCGGCGGCGCATACGCCGTATGTGCAGGACTTGAGCAGGTAATCGAGTATGTCCGCGATCTTCACTTTTCACCGGATGACATCGACTATCTCCGTTCCCTCCATATTTTCAACGATGATTTCCTGGAGTATTTAAGAGGCTTCCATTTCACCGGAGATATCTATGCGATCCCGGAAGGAACCGTCGTATTCCCAAGAGAACCGCTCTTAAAAGTTGTCGCTCCGATCATGGAGGCACAGCTTGTAGAGACCGCGATTCTGAACATGATCAACCATCAGAGCCTGATCGCGACGAAAGCATCCCGCGTTGTTTACGCGGCAAAGGGCGACGGCATCATGGAGTTTGGACTCCGCCGTGCACAGGGACCGGATGCCGGTATCTACGGCGCGCGTGCTGCCATGATCGGCGGCTGCATCGGAACCTCCAATGTCCTGACCGGACAGATGTTTGACGTTCCAGTCAAGGGAACCCACGCACACAGCTGGATCATGAGCTTCCCGGATGAGTACACCGCATTCAAAACGTATGCGAAAATGTATCCGGAAGCCTGCATTCTTCTCGTAGACACCTACGATGTTCTCGAATCCGGTGTTCCGAATGCGATCCACGTCTTCAAAGAGATGAGAGCAGAGGGCTTACCGATGAAGGGCTACGGCATCCGCATCGACAGCGGTGACCTGGCTTACCTGTCGAAAAAAGCATATCAGATGCTCGAGGCAGAAGGTTTCGGCGATGCCATCATTTCCGCATCCAGCGACCTCGATGAGTACCTGATCGACAGCCTGAAAACCCAGGGTGCGAAGATCAATTCCTGGGGCGTCGGCACCA
>ERZ826613.2431-NODE-2431-length-18428-cov-10.956403_pt1 | contig 18428 bp, 8 predicted proteins | sample MGYA00519925_ERZ826613 | MGnify/ENA primary metagenome ERZ826613 (study PRJEB31778, sample SAMEA3449236) | human gut metagenome | biome: human gut; feature: human-associated habitat; material: faeces | place: United Kingdom | collected 2010/2012 ... | reverse complement strand
GACTTTCCTCAGAGCGGTCAAAGCCGCCCCGCCGCCGTATGTTCCACTCGTTTTCTGTTCCCCATAATACCATAAAAAAACAAGATTTGCAAGTGACGATAAAATTTGGTATAATAAATTTAAATATGGCGTGAAATTTTTGGGGAGGGACAACGGATGCAGCTGCTTTTCAATGTCCCACCCGAAGCCGATGGCGTGCTGCTGCGCGGCTTTCTGCGCCGGTGTGCCCTCTCCACAGAGCTGGCCCGGGCGGTCAAATTCCATGGCAGCGGCTTTTTTGCGGACAATGCGCCCATTCTGGCCAACCGCCGCGTGCAGGCGGGGCAGACCATCCGCTTTGCGCTGCCCGCCGACGGCCCCGGCGTGGAGCCGCAGCCTGAGATCCCGGTCAGGGTCGTATACGAGGATGCTTTTGCCGTGGTGCTGGAAAAACCGCCCCATCTGGCGGTCCACCCCACCCTGAACTACCCCCGGGATACCCTGGCCAACGGCTATGCCGCCTGGGCGGCTGCCCACGGCGAAAGCCCGGTGTTCCGCCCGGTGAACCGGATCGATAAAGACACCAGCGGGCTGGTGCTGGCCGCAAAGAACGGCTATGCCGCGCCCCTGCTGGCCGAGGGCGTAGAGAAACTCTATTACGCCATCGTGGAGGGTGAACTGCCCCTTGGCCCCAGAGTCATCGATGCCCCCATTGGCCGGAGAGGGGACAGCATCATCGGGCGGTGTGTGACCCCCGAGGGCAAGCCCAGCCGCACCGAGTATACCATATTAAGGGCAGCGCAGGGCCTGAGCCTTGCCGCCTGTGTTCCCGTGACGGGCCGTACCCATCAGATCCGGGTGCACTTTGCATCCATCGGCCACCCGCTGGCCGGGGACGACCTTTACGGCGGGCACCGTGACCGCATTGCCCGGCAGGCGCTCCATTGTGCCCGGCAGAGTTTCCGGGTGCCGGCTTACACCGAGGTGCCCGGCGGCATCCGGCTGGAAACGCCGGTGGAGGAACACGCCCGCACCATTGCAGTGGAGAGCCCCCTGCCTGAGGATATGCGGGCATTGCTGGATGCTGAAATATGAAAATACGGTGAAACCTCTGTGAAAGCTCTGCCCAAATTTTGTGACAAGCCTTGTATCGGCCCGGGCAGAGTGTATAATTGATATGAATTTGTAACTTTCGACCCAAAACGTCAGGAAGGAGCAACCCCTTTTGATCGAAGAAAAAACAAAGGAGCCGCAGAGCCAGGCTCCTGCAGCGCCGGTGAAGGGCAGAGAAAAACTGCGAAGCTTCTGGGCAAAGGTCCAGATCACCGGCCTGCTGCGGCGGCACCGTTTCCGCCGCAAAACGCAGCGGCACATGAATGATGTGGCCAAAAAGCTGCGGGCCAGTGCCGTGGTGCTGGCATTTGGCGAGGCATTTTATGCACTGGGCTTTGCGGCAGAGTACATGGTGGTGCGCACAGGGCGCGGCATTGCTGCCGTGGCCCGCAGACTGGCCCGCTGGTGCAGGAATGCCCTGCATACCATCACTGCAACAGCCTTTCCCGGTGCGGCGCAGATGTTCAAGGATCTGCTGGCACCGCTTTACCTGTTTTTCAAGGGTCTCGGCGCTGTGGCGGCCCACGCCAACGTTGTGCGCCGGGAGCGGGGCTTTGGTGCTTCCGTAAAAGCGGCCGGGCGCTATTTTGTGGGCGGGCTCAAGCGCAACCTGAGCCTGCTGCCCCGGACAGCAATGTACATCCTGCCCCTGTGTATGCTGGCCGTGTTCGTCACGGTCTGGAACAGGACGATGGCCCAGCCCTATGCGCTGGCTGTGCAGGTGAACGGCCAGACCGTTGGCTATGTGGCCAATGAGGAAGTGTTCAACCTTGCAAAAGAGGATGTGATGCAGCGCATCAACTACGCCGGTTCGGACAAGACCGAGCTGACCATCGAGCCGACCTATACCATCTCCGTGACCCACAAGACCATGGACGAGGGCGAGACGGCAAACGCCATTCTGCAGAGCGCCAGTGACCAGATCAGTGAGGGCACCGCTCTGTATCTGGACGGGGAGCTGACGGCAGTCTGCTCCGATGGTGACACCCTGCGCAGCTATCTGGAAAGCCTGCTGGCCCCCTACGAGGATCAGACGGACGAGAATATCAGCGTGGGCTTTAACAAAAATGTGACGCTGGAAGATGGAATCTACTTCAACGACAGCTTTGAGGATGACAATTCCATCGAGAATATGCTGACCGGCGTGCAGCAGCAGGAGAAGATCTACACGGTCAGGGCGGGCGATACCCTGTGGGACATTGCCCAGAAGAACGACCTGACCTTCCGGGAGCTGTGTGCCCTGAATACGAATTTCAAGGGTGCTCCCCTGACCGAGAACTCCAATATCCAGGAGGGCGACCAGCTGATCGTGACCAAGCAGGAGGCTCTGCTGGAAGTCCGCATCACCAAGGTGGAGACGCGGGAGGAGGAGATCCCCTTCGGCACCGAGACCACCCAGTCCAACGAGTACACCAAGGGTACCACCAAGACCCTGCAGGAGGGCCAGAACGGCCTGCGCCGCGTCACCATGCAGAACGTCTACGATACCAATGGCGTGCTGCTGGAGCAGACCATCCTTTCCACCGAGACCATCCGGGAGCCGGTGAACAAAAAGGTGGTCGTTGGCACCAAGAAGGTCACGAAGTACGGTGCGGCGGCATACATCGGCGGCAGCGGTCAGTTCATCTGGCCTGTGCCGGGCTATCGCTACTGCTCACGCTGGTATGGCAGCGGCCATAAGGGCGTGGATATCTGTGCCTCTGCCGGTACGCCCATCTATGCATCGGCGGGCGGCACCGTGACCAAGGCGGGTTATAACAAGGCCGGTGCCGGTACGGGCTATGGTTATTCTGTGATCATCAGCCACTCCGGCGGCTATACCACGGTCTATGCCCACTGCCTGTCTCTGGCGGTCAGTGCGGGCCAGACCGTGCGGCAGGGCCAGCTCATCGGCTATGTGGGCAGCACGGGCCGCTCTTCCGGTAACCACTGCCACTTCGAGATCCGCCGCAATGGCTCGTACATCGCACCGCAGAGCGTGTTCTCCGGAAAGCGATAAATCAGAACAGAACCTCTCCGTCAATGCTTCGCATTGCCACCTTTCCTAATAGGAGAGGCAAGAGAGCGGAAGCATAAACTTGGCTCCCCTATCAGGCAACAACGACGACCGCCGCCAGTGGCGGATGAAGGGAGGCGTTGTTGGGGCAGCGGCCAGCAGGACACGAGTGCAATACTTTGCACGAAGTGGACGCTGGGAGCCGCAACCCGGGTTGCAGATGTGAAAGGATGGGATAAGCGTGACAGTAGGAAAAGCAATCGAAACCGCTGACAAGCTGCGGCCCAACAACGGGTTTGACCGCGAGCTGAAGATCTTATGGCTGCGGCAGGCGGATGCGGGGCTGAGAAAGAGCGTGGTGGACAAGAGCGACACCACCGATTTTGATGCCGTGGGTGCGGACATCTTATACGACCGGGAGCAGGAACTTTTGCGGCAGGACGCGGAGCTGCTGCTGCCGGAGCCCTACGACAGCTACTATGCCCACTATCTGGCGGCCCAGATGGACGCGGCCCTGGGCGAGACCGACCGCTATGCCAACGAGATGCAGCTGGCCAACGAGAACCAGCAGGAGTTTGCAGCCTGGTGCAGGCACACCTACCTGCCCAGGATGGCCACGAAGTGGAGGTACTGAGATGGCACTGCCGAGTTTATACAGCATCTCGACGGGGAAGAGCATCCAGACGGCCTTTGGCGGCCTGAACGAAAGCTATGCCTGCGCCGAGGCAGAATTTACCGAGATGAAGAACTTTTCCAGCCGGGGATACCCCGCACTGCAGACCCGGACACCCCGGCGCACCATGCGGGCCATGGGCCGCTGCAACGGGATGTACCACCTGAACGGCCTGCTGCTGTGCGAGGGCACCACCCTGCGCTACACCGAGGACAGCGAGGACGACGTGGCCACCGCGGCTGCGGGCGGGGAGATCGTGCTGGAAAATGCCGTGACGGACAGCGAGAAAATTATGATCGGCATGGGCACAAAGATCCTGATCTGGCCGGATGCCAAGAGCTTTGACACGGCCACCGGAAAGCTGGAAGCCCTGAGCGCCGCATGGAGCCAGACCGGCACGGTGACCATTGCCCCCTGCGACGCGGGCGGCAAGACCTACACCGTGAGCAGCGTGGGAACCACAGAACCTTCCGGCCCGGCGGACGGGACGCTGTTTCTGAAACAGAACTCCTCTTCCAGCAAGTGGGCCTATGTGAACGTGCTGGAACAGTACGATGCCAAGAGCGGCAAGTGGGCGGAGATCCTTTTGAACAGCGTGAAGATGACCCTGCCCGGGCTGGCCGCTGCGGGCTTCAAGAAGGGGGATACCATCACGGTGGAGCAGGTGCCCGGGCTGGTGGAAGAGTATCTGGCCGAGGGTGTGAACGGCGAGGTGACCATTGAGCAGATGGACGGGGACAGCATTGTGCTGACCGGCAGCCCAAAGACCGAGAGTGCACGCTATTACGGCAGCTTTACCGTGACGGCGGGCGGTACCACCTGGAAGAGCATGAACGGCAGCGAGAGCGCCACAGCGGGCGGTGCAGCCATTACCGCACGGCGGCGGGTGCCCCGGCTGGAATATGTGACCGAGAACGCAAACCGGGTATGGGGCTGCAACAGCGAGGAGAACGTGATCTACAGCTGCAAGCTGGGCGACCCCACAAACTGGTACAGCTACCGGGGCATTGCTTCGGACAGCTACGCCGTGAACATGGGCAGCGACGGTCCCTTTACCGGTGCAGCCACCTGTATGGGCTATGTGCTGTTCTTCAAGGAGAACTGCCTGCACAAGCTCTACGGCAGCCGCCCGGCGGACTATCAGCTGGTGAGCGTGCAGTGCCGGGGCGTGGCCAAGCAGGCCAGCAAGAGCATGTGTGTGCTGGCAGAGGTGCTGTACTACCTTTCCCCTGACGGCGTGATGGCCTGGGACGGCAGCCTGCCGGTGAAGATCAGCGGCGGACTGGACAACACCTGGCTGATGAACGTGCGCGGGGCTGTGGGCGGTGTGCTGGACACCCGGTATTACCTGCATCTGCGGGTGCCGGGCCGAAACGAGACCCGGCTGCTGGTCTACGACACCGAACGGCGGCTCTGGCACGAGGAGGACACGGCGGCGGAAGAGAATGCTTCCGGCTGGGCAATGTGCTCCACGGGGCGGCAGCTCTACCAGTGGGACGGCGTGAACCTGTGGGCCACCGAACCGGAACGGGAGGCCGACCGGGACACCGACACAGCAAAGGCGAATCTGGAACAGAAGGTGGGATTTGAAGCTGTGAGCGGAGACATTGGGTTGAACATCCCGGCGGACAAGTACATCAACCGGGTGTTTCTGCGGGTGGATGCCCTGACGTACAGCGTTGTGGAGCTGCAGGCCAGCTATGAGGGCGGGGCCTGGGAGACACTGGGCCAGGCAGCCGTTCTGAACAAATACACCCGGGTCAACCTGCCCTTTGTGCCGGAGCGGCACGACACCATGCGGCTGCGGATCAAGGGCACCGGGCAGATCGCGGTGCGGAGCATTGCGTTCAGCATGGCAGAGAGCCGGGGCAACCGGGTGGCCGGAGGGGAACCGAAGAGATAGCCCTGCTTAGAGGAAGGAGATTTTATATGGCAGATATTACGAGGCTTGGCGAGATCGCCATGCCGAAACTGAGTGAAAATATGGCCCCGGAAGACAGGAGAAGCATCAACAACTACCTGATGCAGCTGCGGGACCAGATGATGTACATGATGCAGAACCTGGACGAGACGAACTTCAGCGACACCATGCGGGACAAGCTGGTGGCCATGGGGCTGAAGGTGGAGTAACCCTCTCAGCGCGCAATGAACCTGCGGTGCAGTTGCTTGCAGCTCCCCCGAAGGTGGAGCCCTGCTTAGAGGAATGCGAAGACGAAAGGAGACAGTGAGAAGATGGCAAGAGGAGAATGGTGGGAGTACCTGATTCCGGGCCACAATGTGGGGCTGATGGTAGGTGATGTGTATGACGGCATTACCGGCAACAGCGAAAAGAATGCGGGCACCGGCGTGTTTGGAACCAGAAAGAACGATTCCAACAGCTACCAGTACGCCCAGAGCAATGACCGGGTGACCACGGCAAAGAACAATCTGGATTACTGGAAGGGACAGCAGCCGGAGGACACGACGGGCCAGTATGACAGCCAGATCAGCGGCACGCAGAGCCAGCTGGACAAGATGAACCGGGATGGCTTTTCCTACGATTACACCAAGGACGCGGCTTACCAGCAGTACAAGAACCAGTACACCCGGGGTGCGGAGCTGGCCAGCGAGAACGCTGCCGCCAACGCTTCGGCCCGCAGCGGCGGCTACGGCAACAGCTGGGGCACTTCCAGCGGGCAGACGGCCTACCAGAGCACCATGAACGGGCTTTCGGACGTGGCAGACAGCTTGTACAGCCAGGCTTACAACGAATATGCCACCAAGAAGAGTGACCTGGGCAACCGGTTGAGCTCTTTGCAGCAGCAGAAGCAGCTGGCGATCAACGATTACAACACCCGCCTGAACAATTACTATGGCCAGCTGAACAGTGCCCAGAACGAATATGCCAACGCGGTGGGGGCCAACCAGAAGAAGGATGCGAACAACACCAACTTCTGGGGGAACGTTTTGCAGGTCGGCGCACAGCTGCTGCCGTGGGTGCTGAAAGCGTTTGCCGTGATCTGAAGACCGGTGTGTGGCAGAAGAAAAGGAGAACGACATGTTATTTGATACCTTACGGAAAAAGAACCAGGCGGAACAGGAAGAGCGGGAATGGAATGCCAACCGCCCGGCGGACTATGTGAGCCGGAACAAGGACGCAATGGACAGCCTGACCGGGCAGATCGGCAGCGGGTTCGACTGGGACACCGGCAGCAAAGCCTACCAGCAGTACCGCGCCCAGGCCCAGGCCAATGCTGCCGCCAGCGCGGAGAACGCCCAGGCCAACGCGGCGATGCTGGCGGGCGGGTATGGAAGCAGCTACGCCGACAGCGTGGCAAAGCAGGGCCAGCAGCAGGCGCTGAGCGGCATTGACAATGCGGTACCCGGCCTGAGAGGCCAGGCAATGAGCGAATACCAGAACCAGCAGAACGACCTGCTGAGTGCCCTTTCCGGCATGGCCAACACCGAGGCGCTGGACCGCAGTGCCTACGGCAGCAACTTTGCCAACTACACGGCGTGGCAGAATTTCCTTGCCAACCAGAGCGAACAGGCCCGGAACGAGAACGACAATTACTGGAACAACCTCTGGAACACGGTAAAGAACATCGGCTCGGCGGCCCTGACAGCCTACGATGGGTACAAAGGGTACACCCAGCAGCAGTGGGAAAATGACTTTGCCCGGGAACAGTGGGAGTACAACAAGAACCGCACCGACCAGAGCGATGCCCTGAGTGCTTACCAGCAGGCGTTCAACCTGTACACCCAGGGAGCCGGGGATGCGGCCAGCGACGTGCTGAACCGGTACGGCCTGAACGCAAACGCTTTTGCCAACTACAACGGCGCACCGGTGACCCGGGACGATCAGGCTGGTGTTCTGAGCACCGCGGCTTCTCTGGTGGCAAGCGGAAATCAGGAAGCAGCGGCCAACCTGCTGAAGATGTACGGGCTGGACAGCAATGCAGCCGGTTCCTATGGCACCATTGCAAACCGTCAGCTGGCGACCCAGCTGGCAAAGGCGGCAGCTACGAAGAGCAGAGGAAGTTCGAGAAGTTCCGGCGGCTCCAGCAAGAGCGGAAGCGGGTGGACAAACAGCCAACTGCTGACGGCGCTGGGTAAGTATCAGAGCCTGAAGGATGATGACCCGACCAAGAGCGTCTATGCGAACATTCTGGCCAGCGCCGGAATGCTGCCGGACGGTGACACGGGCACAACAGCAGCGACCGGAACTGGCAGCGGGCTGATCGCCCCGCTGGCGAATCCGAACAAGTGGGCCCTGCCCGGGGGAACCACGGAAGGGAGCACGGGTAAGAGTACCGGAATGCCGTACAGCAACGCCCTGAGCTATGCAAAGGGGTGGAGTGCAGAAGGGGTGGATTCGGATACGATCTATGCCCGGCTGGTCAACATGGGTATAAATGATGACGTGGCGGCCAAGGTCTGGAATGCGATGGGATGGTAAGGAGAACAAAAATGGCATGGACAGCAGAACAGATGGCCCAGAAGCGGGCCAAACTTCAGAAAAAAACCAATGCCGCTGCTGGCGGGGCAGAACCCCTCAGTCAGCGCAAGAGCGCTGACAGCCCCCCTGATAGTGGGGCCCTTGGCAGTACGGGAAACTCTGTGTCGGACAATAAAAGCAATACATGGACGGCGGAAAAAATGGCCGAAAAACGTGCGGCACTGCAAACCCAGAAGCAGCAGACGGGCACCGACCTGTATTCCACGGCGCTGGAGGATTACCGGACAAGGAACAACCTGGGCTTTGCGGATGCCATGGACAGCCGGAGCGACGAGCTGAACCGGCAGAAGGTGACAGTGAGCCCGGCGGGGAATACTCTGGGAACGTGGTACGGCCAGCAGGCCCAGAAGCTGAAGAACAGCTATGCGGAGTACAGCCAGCCGGAGGCCTTTGACCAGGCCAACCAGTGGTTTGACCAGCCTCGGAATCAGGAGCTTGTGAACAAGCTGCTGGAAAAGAAGAGCAATTATACCAGCTATGCCGAGACCGGCACCAGCAGAAACGGGGCCAGCGCCGGGGATGGTAGCATCGACCCATTCCGCACCACGGGAATCAAGGGGAAGGTGGGCAACACCTACAGCACGGCGGACCTGAAAAAGCTGGGGTACACGGACACGGAGATCCGGCAGGCCAGGGAGTATCTGGACACCATGGAAGAAATCCCGGAGTGGAAGCAGCTGGCCCGGCGGACGGCAAACACCGTGGGCGGCGTTGCGGACACCGTGGCCGCTGCCCCGCTGATGGGTGCGGAGTACCTGGTGCAGGCCGGAAAGAACATCCGGCAGAGCAGCGAGAACCGGAAAGCACTGGAAGCAGAGCTTGCCCGGAACCCCCGCGAGAAGAACCTGTATGACCAGCTGATGGAAACTGACATGGACTACCAGCCCAAGTACAGCACCGGCGACCTGTTGCAGCAGGGATTTACCCGGCAGGAGATCGAGGACATGCGCAGCCGCATTGCCGGAACGGAAGCAAAGGGTGGCATCGACACGGAGAAGAGCGTGGGCTACCAGCTGTACAACCGGGGCCAGCAGCTGACGGGCGCGGCCCAGAGCGGCCTGACCGATGTGCAGCGGACCGTGCAGGGCGTGGCGACCAGCGCGGCAGAGAACCTTGCAGTGGCTGCCATCAACCCGGCGGCGGTGCTGCCGGTGCTGAGTGCCCAGGGCGCTGCGGATGCCATGGGCCAGAGCGCGGCCAAGGGCGAAAGCGCAGGCAAGGCGCTGGTGGGCGGCGTGGCCAAGTTTGGCGCAGGATGGGCCATCAACAGCGTGGGTGCGGCTGATCTGGCAAGAACCATGGGCGCGGACTACGCCAGAAATTCCGTGGCGGGAGCTGTGGCAGACAAGATCCGGGCGCTGGCTGGGGATTCGGCCTTTGCGGCGGCACATCCGGCAGTTGCCAACGCCATTTCCGGCGGCATTGACAACGCCGTGCAGGCCTTTGTGGAGACCTACGCCGACAAGGCCATTGATGCGGCCCTGGGAGACAGCGAAGCTGCCCAGACCATGTTTACCACGGACACGCTGGTTCAGGCGCTGGAAGCGGGGCTGACCGGCGGCGCGTCCGGTGCACTGGGCGGCGCTGTGGGCACAGGGCTTTCCAGGATGAACGCGGGAGATTCCAGCCTGCGGGGCAACGTGGAGAGGTATGCCGCTCAGGACGAATACGAGCAGGCGCTGAAGGAACACCAGCGCCGGGAGGAGCTGGCGCGGGAACCGGGGGAGGTGGACGGGGAAGAACCTCTCAGTCACGCTTTGCGTGACAGCTCCCCTAATAGGGCAACGACGACGACCGCCGCCAGTGGCGGAAACAGGGAGGAGTTGTTGGGGCAGCGGCCAGCAGGATACGAACGAAGTGAAGTAGACGCTGGGAGCCGCAACCCGTTAGCCAAGCTCACGTTGCAGGCACAGACGGAAACAGCTGCGAACCAAGCGGTTGAGGGCAACAGTGCAGAAACTGCTGCCATATCGGACAACTTGGCTGTGCAGACGTTTGCAGAAGCGGCGGCCGGTGACAGCCTGACAGGCAAGACCATCAGGCTGTTCACCCCGGAGGCCGGAAACGAGGCAAACCGCGCGGCTTTTGAGGAAGCCTATGGGGTGAAGTTGCCGAGCACGGCTGCGGCTACCCGGCGGATGCTGCGGGAAGTGGCGGCACAGCGCAGCCAGCAGAATGCTGTTGAGAACGCTGGGGAAAGTGTGGAAAGCTCCACGGAAACAGCGGCGGACGGTGCAGAACCCCTCAGTCAGCGCATAAGTGCTGACAGTCCCCCTAGTATGGGGGCCCTTGACAGGACGGGAAACGTTGAGCTGACTGCGCAGAATGGAGCTGACCGGCAGGCTGTGATGCAGTCGGTCCCTGTGGAAGAAAGCACCCTTGACGGGATGGACAGCAGCAACAGCCAGATGCGGGAGACCTACGGCATGGAAGCACCGAGGACGGAGGGCCAGAAGCAGGCCCGGACGGAGCAGGTGCTGCGGAGCTGGAAGGTGGGCGAAAAGGCGGCGCAGGAGATCAGCCTGAAACAGCCGGAAGGCGTGGACAGTGACCGCTATGCGGCGGCAGCATCCACTCTGTACCGGTTGGGCCAGATGGAGGACGTGAAGACCTTTGACCAGGCGCTGGAGCTGGCGGGCACCGGCAGCGGCATGGCGGCCAACGTGAACTATGTGCTGGGCAACCTCAAGGGCCGGAACGCGCTGAAGATCGCCTACACCTACGGCAGGGATGCGGCAGAGACCCGGTGGGCCAAGAGCCAGCTGGGCGGAAATCTGACGGAACAGAGCCTGACGGGCAGGGGTGAGACCATTTACAAGGGGACCTTGCGCAATGCGAACGACGCTGGAAGCCAGGTGATCGAGCTGAACGCGGCAGCAACCGGCACCACGGCGGTTCTGAAAAACGTGCTGCAGAACGGTGCGGGACAGGCAGACAGCCGGGTGCGGGCCTATGTGGACACGGAGACGGCCCGGATCTTCTTTGGGGACAGTGCACAGGATACGTTCGGCACGGTGCTGCACGAGGACTACCACTGGTACAACGCACTGGACAGCGAGGGAGCAAAGACTTTGCAGGACCATGCCCTGCTGTATCTGGCCAGGAGCAGCGGCTTTGAGACCGTGGACGAGATGATCCGGGAGAAGATGACCGACTATGCCCAGCAGAACCTGACCTATGAGGAAGCTGCCGAGGAGCTGGTGGGCGATGCCTGGCGAGGCATCTTCTCCAATGAATCCGATTTCAAGCGCTGGGTGGAGTTCCAGCGCGGGCAGGCCGAGAAGAACAGCGGCAGGGCCGGAACCATCCGCACCGTGATGAACCGGGTGAAGGAGATGCTGGGCGGCATTGTGAGCCGGGCAAAGGAAGTGCTGACCCTTGACCCCGACAACCGGGCGGCCCTGAAGGCCCAGCGCCTGGCCGAGAACGAGCGCAGAATTTTACAGGACGAATACTTTGCCCACGCTGAAAAAGCGATGGACAACCTGCGCAGTGCAAAAGAAAATGCCGCTGCCCTCAAGACAGAGAGCGCGGCGGAAGGACGCAGTATGCGGTTCCAGCTGCAGGAGGGGGAGGAAACCCTTGAAAAACAGCTGAACCGTAATCTTGGCCGGTTGGAACAGATGACACCGGCGGCTGAAATCACTGGAAAAGAAATTGAGTACGGTGCTACCAGCAAAGAAAATGCTGAAAATATCGTCCGATTCTTTGAATCCATTGGCGGAAAAGTAGAGCGTGATGGATTTGGTGTGGTGGAACTGACCCGCAAGGGAGCCAAGGCAACCGTGCAGCATGGAAACGGCCCGGTGAAGCAGATCGCTGCAGCGGCCATTCCCAACGTAATCCGGTACGGTGAACAAATTGGTTTCGTGGAAAACTGGAAAGGACGGGGGTACAACACTCATACCTTTGTGGCTCCGGTTGTGGTGGACGGTATCAAAATCTATGAGGCTGTTATTGTAAATGAGTATACTGTTCCGAATGCGGCGAGCAAATTCTATGTCCATGAGGTATGTGGTTCTGATGGTAGCCTGCTGACCATTGAGAATGGGAAAATAACAAAAAAAGAAAGCAGCCTTACCACGGTACTCAAAACCGAGCAGGGCGATGAAGCCCCTAAGCTGCTTTCTAAAAACAGTATAGCACAAGAAAATGCCGAAAGCAAGGGAAACAGCGAACCTGTGAAGAAATCGGTGCGGTTCCAGCTGAGTGACGGCTCTGCTGGAAACGTGGATGAATTGGCGGCACTTCAAAAAGAAAGTCGGGAACTGGAACACCAGCAAAACGCCCTGAAAACAGAGCGAACAAACTGGCTGAACAGCGCCGAGGTAAAGGAGATTGAAGCGAAGAGAAAATCTCTGGGTTTGTTCTCTGCCGAGGCAAAGGAGTTTAAGGCCAGTGAAGAATACCAGGCGTACCTTGCAAAGCGGAAGGACTTTAACCAGCGTGGTGCAGAGCTTGAAAACCGAATCGGTGAAGTGAATAATGCACTGCGGGAAGCCCATGCCAAGCTGGAAACCCAGAGAAATGAACAGAAGCAGAAACAGCAGGCTGTCTATGATGCCAAAGCAAAGGAAGCAGGCGGTGCGGCGAAGTATCGCCGTCAGCTGGCCGTGGAGCAGTTTGGCACGACGAGTGAATTTGAACGGGCCGGATACATCCTGCCGGATGGGCAGATGCTGGATTTTGCCCGGAATGATAAGACCCGTGACACCGACCACCGGGAAATTATGAGTGTGTTCGGCCCGGCGGAAGTATCGGAAGGGACGGACGCACTGAACAAGTTCCTGGCAGACGGTAATGTGCGGGTGATGGCGGAAGCTCCGGGTGTTGACCTGGCCGCAGACAAAGCCCCGACCGCTGCACAGCTGGAACAGATCCGTGAGATGGCGGGAAGCCTGGGCAGTGAACAGAGAAAGTTCACGCTGGATATTTCCACCACCGACGGCAGGGTTGCAGCCAGCAAGGAGTACAGCGGCCGCATTGATGCTGACCGTGTTGTGCGGGAGATCAGGGACTATTACAAGACCGGTGAGCTGCCCGCAGAGAGCAGCCTGGCACGATTCCGGTACCAGCTGGCGGCCAAAGCCGAACAGGCGGAACGGGACGCGCGGAAGAACACCCAGCGGCAGGCAAGCCGGGCCATTGCGGACAACAGCGCGGCGATGGAAACGCTGGCCCAGATGATGGGTGTGACCCACGGTGTGCGGATCAGCCAGGATTCCATTGACGGGCTGGCAGTGCGGTGGACAAAGGCCAACGGCAGCAGGGCCGACCGGACGAAAATTGCCGGAGAGACCCGGGCGCTGGTGGAGTACATGACGGCGGACGGGGCCAGCATGAGCAAGGCCAGTGCGCTGTCTGAGACCATTGCAGATGAGATTCTGAGCGGGGCGACCTACCGGAACACCGAGCTGTGGGACGAGTACCCGGAATACCACGACCTGAGCTACACGGTGAACAAGGACGGCCCGGCCAAGGCGGAGCTGGTGAAGCGGTACGGGACGTGGAGCGAAGCGGTGGCGGAGGCCCGGCGGCACGGTGTGAAGCTGCGGCAGGCAGAGGGTGTGCGGGACGGCAACCCGGCGGAAGTGTATGAATCCATCGTCAACGACACCCGGGCCATGGGCGGCACCAAGGAAGGGGCAGCGGCCTTGTTCCGGGGCGCGGCCCAGGAGGCAGGCGTGGACGGCGCGGCCAGCATGGAGAGCACCGAGTGGCTGGATGTGCTGATGAACGTGCACGATGCCATCAAGCCCAGGATGATGAGCCGCTTTGCAGATGCTGCCGAGTACGAGGATGCCAAAGTGGAGCTGGCCGACCGGATGCTGGGTGATATCCTGAACGTGCCGGAGATGACCGATGCACAGGCCATCTTTGATGGGTTCCAGCGCTGGCAGCGCCAGGCTGTGGCTGCTGCCGTGGGCGAGGAGAACGCGGAGCAGGCGCTGAAGGATCTGCGGAAGGTGCAGAAGGAGCAGAACCGGGAGTTCAACCGGAGGATGTATGAGAACAGCCGGAACGGAAGCCGAGATGAAGCACTGCGGCAGTGGACAGAGCAGCAGAAGCGGAATGAAAAAGCAGAAAAGCTGCTGGATCAGAATCTGGATACGCTGGGGCTGGACATCACCAACTACGGCGACATGGCCGAAAAGCTGGACGTGCTGAAGGAAGCCTACGAACGGGAGTGGAAGGCCGAAAAGAAGCGACTGAAGGAAGAACGCCAGCAGATGCTGGACGAGATCCGGCTGGAAAACAAACAGTTGAAGCGGGAGAACTGGAACCTTTCGCACCAGGTGGCAGGAGAACAGCGCCGGGCTGACAGAGCTGAGTGGCAGCTGATCCATCAGGAAAACGAACTGCTGGAATGGGAGCAGGAAAACCAGCGCAAAGCTCAGGAGTGGCAGGAAAAGCAGGCGGAGCGAAACGCAATCGCCATCACTGCAGCCCAGCAGCAGCGGGACGAGGACATTGCCATTGCAAAGAAGCTGGCTGAGAAGCGGGTACAGAAAGCTCGGGACGGCCGGCAGAAGGACGAGCTGCGGCGGGGCATCCGGGCCAATGCTGCCCAGCTGAACCAGATGATCCTGCGGCCCAGCAAGGACCGGTATGTGCAGCCCCACCTGATCCAGCAGGCGGCAGAGGTGGCAAAGCTGGCGGATATGACCCTGCTGAACGACCACGCCGTGGCCAGGCTGACGGCCCTGCGCACCAGCATCATGCAGTCGATGGGAGCCGAGAACAGCTCCAACGGCATCAGCGAGGACTGGAAGCTGAGCAAGGTGCCGGAGCTCATCGACGCGCTGCAGGCTGACCTGAATGCCAGCAAGCAGGCCCAGCTTGACCGGCTGAACCAGCAGCTGACAGAGGCCGAGGCACTGCCGGACAGCGAAAAGGCCGAGATGCTGCGTGACCGGCTGAGAAAGCGGATCCGGGAGACCGAGAACCGCACCTATCTGCCCATGACGGTGGACCAGATGCGGATGCTGAAAGCCATTACCACCAGCACACTGCATGTAATCCGGACGGCAAACAAGACCCTGAGCTTGCAGAAAGCCGAAGCGGTGGACAAGATCGCCAACGAGGCGGCTGCAGAGGTGCGCCAGAGCAAGGGCAACGATGGAAAGCTGCGGAGCGCCCTGACCAGGTACAACCTGGACATGCTGGGGGCTGGCCGTGTGTTCCGGATGCTGGGCGGCTACGCAAAGAACAGCCAGATGGAGAAGCTGGGCACCATGCTGAATGACGGCCAGCGGGAACAGACCCGGATCACTGTGGAGGGAACGAAGCTCTTTGACAATGTGACGGGCAAGGCGAACCTGAGACAGATGGAAAAATTCGCCGGTCCGGGCGCGGAGCTGGTGGACATTGGCCTGAAGGACAGCAAGGGTCGGGCTGCACCGTTGACCCACGCCCAGCTGTGCAGCCTGTACATGCACCTGCAGAACGCCGACAGCCGGGAGCACCTGCTGAACGGTGGCCTGACGATCCCGGATGCGGAGGAGTACAACAGGGGCGACATTGAGAAGGCTTACCAGAAAGGCCAGACCGTGAAGATCGGGATGCTGAAGGACAGCGCGGGAAACCCCATGGCCGACACCGTGATCCAGGCCGTGGAGAAGGCCATGACCGACTACGACCGGGCCTGGTGCGAGGACATGAAGAATTTCTTCGGCAGCTACACCACGAACCTGATCAACGAGACAAGCATGAAGCTGCTGGGTTACCAGCGGGCCACCGTGAAAAACTATTACCCCATTGCGGTGGACAAGACGGCGCTGGCGACCCAGATCGAGGGCGTGAAACTGGATGCCACCATTGAGGGCCGGGGCTTCCTGAAGAACCGTGTCAAGAGCCAGATGCCCATCCTGCTGGAGGAGTGCAGCAGCGTGGTGCAGCGGAGCCTGCGGGACACGGCAGCCTACGCCGGACTGGCGGCACCCATCCGGGATGTGCAGAAGGTGCTGAACAGTAGCATTGAGACCGAGGACGGCATCAAGATGCTGAAAAATGGTATCCTGAAAGAGCAGTGGGGCCAGAGCGCGACGAACTACATCGATGACCTGCTGACCGACCTGCAGACCACGCAAAGAAAGCGCTCGACCACAATGACCAAAGTGCTGGACAGGTTGCGCGGCAACTATGCGGGCGCGATCCTGACGCTGAACCCGGGCGTGGCCATTGCCCAGGCAGCATCTCTGCCAACGGCGGGCGCGGTACTGGGTGCGGATACCATGGCGGCGGTGGTGCCGTTTGTGAAGAACCTCTCCGGCAAGCAGCGGGCAGCGCTGGAACAGGAAATTGCCCAGCATGGGGATGTGCTGCTGCGATACCGACTGCGGGGAAGCCAGCGCGGTGAGCTTGCCAGCATTGGCGTGAGCCAGGGCGCGGCAGAAAAGGCCATGGACAAGCTGCCAAAGTGGGTGACCGGCTGGATCAACAGCATGGACGAGATCACGGTGGCGGCACTGTGGGAAGGCTCCAAGCGGTATGTGGAGCACCATACCAATGAGTTTGCAGAGGGTGCAGCCACGAAAGGAAGCGAAGCCTACTGGGAAGCCGTGAACAAGATGTATCAGCGGGTCATTGAGGAGACCCAGCCCAACTACACCACCATGCAGCGGGCGGGAATCCAGCGAAATCCGGATCAAATGACCAAGACCCTGACCATGTTCACGACCCAGCGTTTCCAGAACTACGGCATTATGGCCGATGCGGTGATGGACTACAACGCCCAGAAGGCACGGGACAAGGCTGCACACAGCAGCGAGACGGCAGAAGAAGTGAAGCGGGCCGGAAAGAACCTGAACCGGGCCATTGTGAGCCAGATCACCCAGACTGCTGTGTTTGCACTGATGAAGATCGGTGCGGACTTCCTGCTGCACCGGTGGGACAGAGAGCAGGACGAGAACGGAGATGTGACCGCAGCCAGCGTGAGTAAGCGATTCCTGAATCTGTACACGGAAAGCTTTGCGGGCAACTTCCTGTATGGCAGCGAGCTGTACAGCGCTGTGGGAAATGCAGTGAACGGTACGGATTACGATGTGGTGAGTGCAACCAACATCAGCGCTGTGAATGATCTTTTTGCAGCAGTAACGAAGTTTTCCAGCCTTGTCCGGCAGGACACCGGTGACATGACGGAGGAACAGCTGGAAGCGTATCACCAGAAACTGCGAAAGGCAGGCGTGAACCTGATGCAGTACGGGTTTGAAATTGCGGGTGTGCCTATGGGAAACGCCCGGAAAATGCTGGATGCCTTTGATGCCTATGTGGAAGATGCACGAGACATTGCAAGCGGAAGCGGCTTTTCGTTCAGCTCGACCCCGATGAGCGCCACCGGGCAGTATGACCGGCTGTACAACGCCATTGCCGAGGGGGACACGGACAACGCCAGCGGTGCTATGGCGAAGCTGGAAGCCATGGGCAAGGACGAAAAGACCATTGCCAGCCAGCTGAAGAACCGGCTGAAGAAATACAGCCCGGAGGTGGAGCAGGCTGCACAGGCCCGGAACGAGGGTAAAGACAGCCAGCGCCAGGAGCTGACAAAGCAGCTTGTGCGGGAAATGTACGAGACCCTGGGCATCCGGGAGGGTGTGAAAGCTGACGCGGAAAAGCGGACATGGGTGATCGACCTTGTGACGGGAGCAATCAACCAGAAGGCCGACAGTCTGCTGGCCGGGGACAAGGACCGGACGGTCTACTCCGACCTGACGGACGCACTGGAAACCGGAAAGCGGAAGGACGTACAGGACGAGATCGACCGGCTGCGGACGGCGGGCAAAGCGGACAGCCAGATCAAGAGCAAGATCACCGATGCGGTGAAAGAGGAGTATCTGGCGGGCAACGACCACGACCGGGAACAGCTGGAACAGATGCTGCTGAAGCTGGAAAAGGCCGACGGCAGCCAGATGTACGAGGAGAAGAACTTTGCCCAGTGGGTGAAGGACGCGGCAAAGAAGGAGGAACAGGTAAAGAACAGCGAGGATGAGTGGGCAGGGGTGAGGTGAACCCTCTCAGTGCGCAATGCACCTGCGGTGCAGTTGCTTGCAGCTCTCCCAAGGGGGGAGCTCTGCTTAGAAGAAAAGGGAGACCGTTCGGGGTGAACGGCCTCCCTTTTGTTGAGGTAAGATAACGTAACCTTTTTTGCAGAGGGCGTTATCTTACCTCTT
>ERZ826613.2420-NODE-2420-length-18502-cov-4.316420_pt1 | contig 18502 bp, 14 predicted proteins | sample MGYA00519925_ERZ826613 | MGnify/ENA primary metagenome ERZ826613 (study PRJEB31778, sample SAMEA3449236) | human gut metagenome | biome: human gut; feature: human-associated habitat; material: faeces | place: United Kingdom | collected 2010/2012 ... | reverse complement strand
CCGTCCGTCAATCAACCTAACCGTCGTGCCACCAGCCGGGGTAGCTAAAATAGCCCCGTCCCAAATTGACTACTCGCCAACCGCATACATGACAGAATGATTTTTTAATCCCCGTCCTAGAATAATTATCCCGCGTGGGCTTGTGGCTCACGCGGGATGATGGCGTCTTATTTGTCCTGCTCCAGCAGGTCGGACGGCGTGCGGTCGGGCTTGCCACCGCGGAAGATCTCGCGACCGTGCAGGCGATGCTCCAGGTCACGTTCGGCCTTTTCCTCGTCAATCTTGGTCTGGCTCACCGACGGGTCCTCAATCAGCGACGACACCGAGTTCACCTGCTTTTGAATGCGCTCGGCAATCGTGTCGTCCATGCTCACGATATGCATCTTCCAGTCGATGTTCGTAGCGGTCGATGAGCTCTTGGTCCACACGAACGTCAGAATGGCGCTCTGATGACCCCTCGCGGGGAACATGCCAAAGAAGGAATCGTGCTGAATGTTGCTGTCCTCATCGATATAGGCGTGCACGTTGTACACCACGCGGTCAATCTTATCGTTGAGCAGCGCGTTGGTCGCAAGCGCCGCGGCCTGGATCTGCCCGTTGGACAGCAGCTCGAGCTCGTTGGCAGACGACGTGTCCAACACCGTCACCTCAACCGTGCCCGTACGTTCGTCCGCCTCGTCGACGCTAAAGTCGAGCGGGAACTGCGTAAAGCCGTTACCCCACTCAAGGCCGCCCTTCAGTGCCGTGGAAACGGTATCCACCGAAACACTCTCGGACAGGTTGGCAGTGTTCAGGCGACGCATCACGCCGTAGCCAATCTGCATGCCCACGATCAGCACAAGGATGCCGATGACCACAGCCATAGCGGTCTTCGTAATGGTATGGCTCACCTGCGAGCCCGAAGGGTCGTCCTCGGACAGCGGGTCGATCTGTTTTGTCTGGCTTGCGCGATCTTCGCTGCGAAGCTGCGCCAACGCCGCCTTGTCGCCGCGCTTGGCCGCTGCCTCTTTTTCGCGCATGCGCTCGGTGCGCTTTTTGGCAAGCGTCGGATCCAAAACGCCGGATGCGTCGATCTCGGAGAATAACTCCGTCACTTCTTCCGGAGTCAAAGGGTTCTTCTCAGCCATATACTTCCTGTCATATCAATCAGTCGAGCTCGCGCGCACGCGCACCTTCGAACTGCATTCGATAGTAACGGGCATAGGTGCCACCACGGGCGAGAAGCTGCTCATGCGTACCACGTTCCACAACGCAACCATGCTCGACGGTCGCAATCTCGTCGGCATGCTTAATGGTCGAGAGACGATGAGCGATGATGATCGTGGTGCGACCGCGCGCCAGGCGCTCGAGCGACTCCTGCACCGCCTCCTCGCTCTCGTTATCCAAGGCGCTCGTCGCCTCGTCCAGGATCAGGATCTTGGGGTTCTTGAGAAACACGCGCGCAATGGCTACGCGCTGCTTCTGGCCGCCCGAAAGACGGCTGCCGCGCTCGCCCACGACCGTGTCGTAGCCCTGCGGCAGCGACTCAATGAAGGCATCGATATTGGCGCGGTGGGCGGCCTCGGCGACCTCTTCTGCCGTGGCGCCTGGCTTGCCGTAGGCGATGTTCTCGCCAATCGTACCGTCAAACAGATAGACATCCTGCTGCACCAGGCCAATGGCGCGGCGCAGGCTCTGTTGTGTCACGTCGCGCACGTCCTGACCGTCGATGCTGACGGATCCAGCAGCCACGTCGTAAAAGCGCGGCAGCAGCGAACAAGTCGTAGACTTGCCGCCGCCCGAGGGGCCAACCAGTGCGATGGTCTGGCCGGGCTTGATGGACAGATTCATATGGTCGATCACGGGACGAGCCTCTTCGCCTGCGCCGAGCTCAACGTCCCCATAGCTAAAACACACGTCGCGATATTCAACCGCGCCAGCCGTCACCTGCAGGTCCGTGGCACCCGGCTTATCCTGGATATCCGGGGCGGTCGAAAGCACCTCGTCCATACGCTTAAAGCCGGCGATGGCCTTCTGATACGTTTCGGCCGAATTGACGAGCGTCTCGAGCGGGGTGCAGAACAGTGAAATGTAGAGCGCGAAGGTCGCCATATCGACCGCCTGCAGTTGGCCTTGCGCCACCAGCCAACCACCCAGCAGCACCACGATCACGTACAGCACGCCCGAGAGCAGGCCATACGTCGCTGTGTAGACGCCCATGGCGTGATACATATTCTCCTTGGACGAAAGATAGCGGTCGTTAGAGGCGCGGAACTTGGAGCGCTCGGTCTCCTCGTTGGCAAAGCTCTTGACCACGCGCATGCCTGCCAGCGAATCCTGCAGCTGGGCATTAATACCGCTGATCTTTTTGCGGTTGTCGCTAAAGACCTCGCGCATGCGCATGTTCTGCCAAAACATAATGACCGCAAACACCGTCGTCACCACGACCATAGCAAGCGCCAGCACCGGAGCGATGGTAAAGAGGATCACAAACGAGCCGATAATCTCGATACCGCAGATGATTATCCACTCGGGCACGTGGTGTGCCGCCTCGCAGATATCGAACAGGTCGTTGACCACGCGGCTCATCATGTCACCCGAGCTGTTGCGATCGAAGTACGCAAAGCTAAAGCGCTCGTACTGATCGAACAGGTCCTCGCGCATCTTGGACTCCATGCGCGCGCCCATCACGTGGCCCCAATAGCTCACAAAGTAGCGGCAGGCGCAGCGGACGGCGTACATCAGTACCAAGCCGACCGCGATCATACCGAGCGCCTGCATAATAGCAGCCTGGCCCTGGGTAAAGAGCCCGCCGGTCAGATTGCGCAGGATAATGGGGAACGCCAGGTCAATGGCGGCAAGCACCAGGGCGCAAACAGTATCGGCAACAAAAAGCCCCATCTGGGGCTTGTAATAAGAAAGAAACCTCTTCAGCATGTGATCCTCAAAGAAATATCAGCAATGTAAGGCCCTGGGACAAAGCAATCAGTACTACTTGTCCCAGGGCTATCCCCACTCGTTAAAGATCGGCTCCGCCCAAGCGGTGCGCGATGCTATCGCAGGCCAAGGCGCCCACGACGGTCTTGGCATCTTCGATCTTACCGTCGAGCACGGCGTCGATCAGCTCGTGCAGCGGCACCAGATCCACGTTGACGAACTCGTCATCATCGGGGTTGGGTGCGTCGAACTCGAGCTTGGTGGCCAGGTAGATGTGAATGATCTCGTCACAGAAGCCGCAGGACGTGACGATCGACGTCAAAAAGCGAATGCGACCGGCCCTAAAGCCCGTCTCCTCATGCAGCTCGCGCTTGGCGCAATCGAGCGGGTCCTCGCCTGGATCGAGCTTGCCGGCGGGAATCTCGACCGTCACGCGGTCGATGGCGGTGCGGTACTGACGCACCAGTACGATCTTGCCGCTCTCGGTCAGTGCCACAACGGCCGCCGCACCCGGATGGCGAACGATATCGCGGGCGCTGCGGTGACCGTTGGGCAGTTCAACCTCAAGACGGTGGACGTCGAGGATCTTGCCCTTCCAGGCGCACTCCTCCGAAAGAATCTTCTCGTGCAGCTCGGCATCGTGCGGGTCGTCGTCGCCCAGCACCAGCGCCGGCTCGTCAGCGACCTCGCCACCAGGCTCGCCCTCGGCGTGCCCATACATGCGGCTGTCCTCTTCGACGATCTGCGCGTCCACGAGCTCTTCGTTCTTCTCGTCCATCCGTCTCATCCCTCTCGGACTTTAGGCATCCCAGGCGTCGCGGCCACGCAGCGCGCGCAGGCCGATGTCATGACGCAGGGTCTTGCCCTCAAAATCAATCTTCTCGCAGGCCTCGTAGGCAAGGTTGCGAGCGTTCTCGAACGTGTCGCCCAGCGCGGTCACGGCAAGCACGCGGCCACCGTTGGTCACGAGTTGACCGTCCACCACGGCGGTGCCGGCATGGTACACGGTCACGTTCTCCATGGCCTCGGCGTCGGCGATGCCGGTGATGACTTTGCCCTTCTCGTAGCTGCCGGGGTAGCCCGCGCTCGTCAGGACAACAGCCACGGCCCACTCGTCACGCCAGTCGAGTTCAATCTGATCGAGCTCGCAGTTGGCGCAGGCGAGCATGACCTCGACCAGGTCGTTCTTGAGGCGCGGCAGCACGACCTGCGTCTCGGGGTCGCCAAAGCGGGCGTTGAACTCCAGCACCTTGGGGCCGGCGGGGGTAAGCATAAAGCCGCCGTACAGGCAGCCGCGGTAGTCGATGCCCTCGGCGGCGAGCTCGGCCACGGTCTGCTCCATGACCTTCACCATGGTGGCGTGCTCCTCGTCGGTCACGATGGGCACCGGGCTGTAGACGCCCATACCACCGGTGTTGGGGCCCTTGTCGCCCTCGAGTGCACGCTTGTGATCCTGCGAGGTGGCCATAGGACGCACGGTCTTGCCGTCGGTAAAGGCCAGCAGCGAGCACTCGGGGCCAACCAGCATTTCCTCAATGACAACGGTGTTGCCGGCATCGCCAAAGGTGCCGCCAAAACACTCACGCACGGCTTCCTCGGCCTGCGCAAGCTCAGTCGCCACGATAACGCCCTTGCCCGCGGCAAGGCCGTCGGCCTTGACGACCAGCGGGGCACCCTGCTCACGCACATAGGCAAGAGCCGAAGCCTCGTCGGTAAACGAGCCGTAGGCGGCCGTCGGAATGCCGGCACGCTCCATGAGTTGCTTGGAGAATAGCTTGGAGCCCTCCATCTGAGCGCCCTCGGCACCCGGGCCAAAGCAGGGAATGCCCCCCGCGCGCACGGCATCGGCAACGCCCGCCACGAGCGGAGCCTCGGGGCCAATCACCACGAGTCCGCATCCGTGGCTCTGGGCAAACGCCGCCACGGCCGCAGGATCGCAATCGTCGAGAACCACGTTCTCGCCGCAGCTCGCGGTGCCGCCGTTACCCGGCGCGATGTAGAGCTTGCCGGCGCGCGGTGATGCTGCGAGCTTTGCTGCCAGAGCATGCTCGCGGCCGCCGCTGCCCAACAACAGGATGTCGATGGTTTGAGTGTCCGCCTTCAAGGGTGCCTCCTCTATGGATTAGCGGCCCGCTCCGCGCGAGCCCTTTGCAAGCAAATATACCCCTCGGCCGCCCGCTTGGGCTGCAAAGGGGTATATCGCAATAACCGAATAGTGCCGATTACTTCCAGAATCGGTTGATGATCTGCTCGCGACCGGCGCCGACGCCAATGAACGTCACGCGGGTGTGTGCCAGATCCTCGATAAATGCCACGTAGTCCTGAGCCTCCTGCGGTAGCTCGTCAAAGCTGCGGCAACCGGTGATGTCGCACTTCCAGCCCGGGAGCTCCTCGTAGATGGGCTTGGCATGCTCAAAGCGCACCTGGTGCTCAGGCACGCTCGTGTAACGCTCGCCGTCAACGTCGTAGGCAACGCACACCTTAATGGTGTCGAAGACCGAAAGCACGTCGAGCTTGGTCATGGCGATGTCGGTGAGGCCGTTGACGCGCGAGGCATAGTTGGCGATGGGGCCATCGAACCAACCGCAGCGACGACGACGGCCGGTAGTCACGCCGTACTCGTGGCCCTCCTCGGTCAGCGTGTGGCCGGCCTCGGACTCATAGGAAAGCTCGGTGGGCATGGGGCCCGAACCGACACGGGTGATATAGGCCTTCATGACGCCCAGCACGCGGTCGACATTCTTCATACCGACGCCGGAGCCGGTGATGGCGCCGCCAGCGGTGCAGTTAGAAGACGTCACGTACGGATAGGTGCCGTGGTCGATGTCGAGCAGCGTCGCCTGGGCGCCCTCGAACAGCAGGTCCTTGCCCTCGTCGATCATGTTGTTGAGCAGCAGGCTCGTCTCGGTGATGTAGGGGCGCAGGCGCTCGGCCATGGGCAGGTACTCGTCGCAGATCTGGTCCACGGTGTAGGTGGGCAGGTGGTAGATGAGCTCCAGCTCGGGATTCACGCGGGCAAGAGCGGTCTCCAGCTTGTCGCGGAACAGCGCCTCGTCCAGCATGTCCTGCATGCGCAGGCCGATGCGGGCCATCTTGTCCTGGTAGCACGGACCGATGCCGCGCTTGGTGGTACCAATGTTCTTCTTGCCGAGCTTCTGCTCAAAAGCACCATCCAGATCGATGTGGTACGGCATGATAATGTGCGCGTTGCCACTGATCTTGAGGTTCTTGGTGGTGATGCCGTCGGCCTCGAACATGTCAATCTCCTCAAGGACAACCTTGGGGTTGACGACGCAGCCGTTACCGATCACCGACATATGGTCGGAATACATGATGCCGGAGGGCACCTGGTGCAGGCCGTACTTCTTGCCGTTGACGACGATGGTGTGGCCGGCGTTATTACCGCCCGAATAGCGCACGACGGCATCGAAGTCGCCGGCGACCAGGTCGCAGATCTTACCCTTGCCCTCATCGCCCCACTGGGCACCGACCAAAACGGTTGACGGCATGTTTACTCCTTACATTCATGGACTGTCTACGCGCCACGCCGGCACGCAGAAGCACAAAACATTCCCAGTATACCCGTGCAACGGGCGCCTGTCCTACTCCTCGGTATGCGCCCCATCAAGCTCATAGAACTTGGTGGATGCCGGCAGGAACATCAGGTCGACATCACCGATCGGGCCCGAACGGTTCTTGGCCACGACGATACGCGTAACGCCCTCGTCGGGTCGATCGTCACGCGAGGCCTCAGCCTCATCGGCGGAGCGGTCCAAGAACATAACGATGTCGGCGTCCTGCTCGATGGAGCCCGATTCACGCAGGTCGGACAGCTGCGGGCGCTTGCCGGTACGGGACTCGACCTGACGCGACAGCTGCGACAGCGCGATCAAAGGAATCTTGAGCTCCTTGGCCATGATCTTTAAACCACGCGACATCTCGGAGACCTCGACGGTACGGCTCTCGGAGCGACGTCCCGGCGGAGGACTCACCAGCTGCAGGTAGTCCAGGATAATGATGGCCTTCTCCTTGTTGTGGAGCATGCGGCGGCTCTTGGCGCGAATCTCGGTCACCGTGGTGCCGGGCGTATCGTCAATCAGAATGTCGAGCTTAGACAAGGTCTGCGTGGCCTCGTTGATATTGGCCCACTGTTCGGGACTAATGCGGCCCGTACGGAAGTCGCTGATCGAGATCATGGCATAGGCGCAAATCAGGCGCTGGGCAATTTCCTTGCCCGACATCTCCAGCGAAAAGAAGCCGACGGTATAGCCCGCAGCGGCGGCGTTGAGCGCTAGGTTCAGAGCGAACGACGTCTTACCCACGGCAGGGCGGGCGCCGATAATGATGAGCTGGCCCTCGCGGAAACCCATAAGCATGCGGTCGAGCGACGGGAAGCCGGTGGGCACGCCCGCGGCCTGTCCGCCGGCCTTACACACTTCCTCGGCCTCGTTATAGGCCTCGACCATAAACTCGGTCAGTGTCTTATAGCTCGACTTGACCTCGCGCGCCGTGACCTTGAGCAGCTTGCTCTCGGCCAGCTCCACGACCTCTTTGGTGTCGGTAGGGGCGTTGTAGGCCAGCGCGTTGATCTCGTTGGTGGCACCGATCAGCTCGCGCAGCATCGAGTCGCGACGGACGATGGCGGCATGGTGCTGCCAGTTCACGAGCGACAGGGTCTGACCCATCAGCTCCAAAATGTAGGCCTCGCCGCCCACGGCATCAAGCTTGTTAATGCTGCGCAGGTAATCGATCAGCGAGATAGAGTCGATGGGAATGCGGCTGTTGTACATATCGACCATCGCGGTGTAGATGGTCTTATGAATGGGCCGGTAGAAGTCATCGGGCTGCAGCTCGACCTGGGCCTCCTCGACCACCTCGGGCGACAGCAGCATGGCGGCCAGTACGTTGGCCTCTGCATCTTGGTTTTGAGGAAGACCCAATTTGGAACCGCGGTCCTCAACCGTCAGCCCCATCTCCCTTTCGTCATATGCCATGAGCATCCTCATTCATATCGCTTGCGAGCATCCATAGTATCAGCCACGGTCCCAAAACGGGCCGCGCCCCGGCAATCATCACCGAACGAAACGGATGAACGGTCCCGTATATAGGACTTCGACGCACCGTTCACCATGACACTCACTCAGCGCAAAAAACAAAAGGGCGCCCTGGTCTCCCAGAGCTCCCTTCTTAGAACAAGATTGTTGCGTTGCAGCAAATGCTACTCGGCAGCAGCCTCAGTCTCGACCTCGGCGGTCTCGGCCTCGGAGACCTCAGCGGCCTCCTCGACCTCAGCCTCGGCAGCGAGCTCCTCGGCGGTAACGCCAACGAGAACGACAACCTCGGCCTTGATCTCGCGGTACAGCGAGATGGCAACGGTGTGGGCACCGGCAACCTTGATGGGCTTACCGAGCTCGACGCGCTTGCGGTCGATGTCCATACCGAGCTGAGCCTTGATGGCGTCAGCGATCATAGCGGCGGTAACGGAGCCAAAGAGGATGCCCTCGTCGCCGACCTTGACGTCAACGGTGACCGTCTTGCCCTCGAAGGCAGCCTTGGTCTCGTTGGCGGTAGCCAGACGGACGGCCTCGCGCTTGGCGATGTTGTTGCGACGCTCGTCAAGCTGCTTGAGGTTGCCCTTGGTGGCGGCAACAGCGAGCTTCTTGGGGAACAGGAAGTTCTCAGCGTAACCCTGAGCGACCTCTACGACGTCACCCTCGCCGCCCTTGCCCTTGATCTCATCGAGAAGAATAACCTTCATGATGCGTCTCCCTTCTTAGCCGCGGTCGCGGTTGCCACGAGAGGAAACCACGGGGACGGTGTACGGCAGGAGAGCCATCTCGCGGGCGCGCTTGATGGCGTTGGCGATGTCATGCTGATGCTGCGTGCAAGCGCCAGTGACGCGACGGGGCTTGATCTTGCCACGGTCGGTCATGTACTTACGGAGAAGCTGAGTGTCCTTATAGTCGATGAACTCAGTGTTCTCCTTGCAGAACTGGCAGTACTTACGACGCGGCTGACGTGCAGAAAAATCATTAGCCATGTCAAAATACCTTTCGTTTGGCAACTTCGGTGAACCGAAGCCGCCTCTCACTCAAAAATAGGTGAACAGCCCTTAAAACGGGATGTCCTCATCGTAGACGTCGACCGCGGGCGGCGTAGCCACCGGTGCGGCAGGACGTGCTGCGGGCGCGGGGGCTGCGGGGGCGTAACCGCCCTGATCGTAGCCACCCTGGCCACCACGGGAGCTCATAAACTCGATCTCATCGACGATGACCTCAAGCTTGCTCCGGCGCTGGCCGTCGCGCTCCCAAGAGCTGTAGCGCAGCTTGCCCTCGATCGCGACCTTGTTTCCCTTTGCCAGGAAACGGCTCACGGCCTCGGCGCGCGTGCCGAACATGGTGCAGTCGACAAAGTTGGGATAGTCCTCCCACTCGCCAGTCTGCGGGTTGCGGCGACGATCGTTCACGGCGACGCCAAAGGACAGAACCTGGGTTCCGCCGGCGGTGGCGCGCAGCTCGGGATCACGCGTGAGGTTACCGGTGATGTTCACTCGATTGATGCTCATAACTCACTACTTCCTCTTGGGGCACAAGCCCAGTCCAAAACGACAGTCTTACTCCTGGTCGTCGCGACGGACGATCATGTGGCGGACCACAGCGTCGGTGATGCGCAGGACGCGATCAAGCTCGGCGATCTGGGTAGGATCTGCGTGGAAGTTGATGAGGGTGTAGTCACCATCGGTGAGGTCGTTGATCTCGTAGGCGAGCTTGCGCTTGCCCCACTCGTCAACGGAGTCGACCTTGCCAGCGCCCTCAGCGATCGTGGTATCGATACGCTTCATAACAGCGAGACGAGTCTCGGGGTCGAGCGACGGGTCAACAAAGAACAGCAGTTCATAAGCCTTCATATTGTCACCTCCTCTGGGCAAATGTGGCTTCAGGTCGTGAAGGTGCGCCTGAAGCAGGAAAAGACTTGGTAATAATATCTTTCAACCTCCCAGGCTGCAAGAATATGCAGCTACAACCTCATGACCTCCACATATGTCCATACTCACACGGCACTTCATGCGTCTTCCAACCAAATGCTGACCAAATGCTTGACGGATCTGTGGACAAGATACGGCGCTGCGGGGACAAGGCAAATCAACCCGCAGGTCAGCAATTGCAAGGCTGTGGTCGCGAAATGCATACCAGTGGTTCACAACACCGTTCAAAGATTTTTATAATTGGTGCCACGTCGTTTATAAATTCTTATTTTGAACAATTCGCTGCATGCAGCCATGCTGGTCAGAGACCGTTTTTGGCCTCCTAGATCCCGCCACGAAGCCAAGCGTTTCAAAAAATGCCAACTTTTCTGTTTGCACTTTGCGATTCCTCGTGTATACTGACTTTCGCATTTAACGGAGAGTTGTCCGAGTGGCCGAAGGAGCACGATTGGAAATCGTGTAGGCGTCAAAAGCGTCTCCAGGGTTCAAATCCCTGACTCTCCGCCAGTTAATTCCAAAGCAGGCCTTCGAGCCTGCTTTGTTTTTACCCCACGCGGAGGGGTGGCAGAGTGGTTGAATGCGGCGGTCTCGAAAACCGTTTGGCCTGTATAAGGTCACGAGGGTTCGAATCCCTCCTCCTCCGCCATTTTGGTTGAGAAAGCTCCCGGGAATGGGAGCTTTTTTGTTTTGAGTCCCTAACAAGCAAATACGGCGCAGAAGGAGGGATTCGAACCCGCCCCTCCCTCAAAACATGTACGTCACCCTCCAAAACCGACATTTTTCGACATCTTTGAAGGCTGATGTACATGTTTGCATATCGCACTCGGCGCACGATCGGCCGTTTTGCCAGCATTCGGTATATTTCCTCACTTCAACGGACATAAGGACTGCATATCGGCATAAAGCGAGAGGTCCCCAATGGATACTCCTGTTCTCATTACGCATAAAACCGCATGGCTCGTCCATCATGCGCCACAAGACCTGGTTCAAGCGATCGCGCAACACGACTACCAGATAGGCGCAAGAGGCCTCTCCACCCAGCAACGTATCACGCGCATTCGACAGGCTCTTACCGACTGCGGTATTCCCACTAGCATGCTTGAGACTATCGATATCTCCGTTGTATTTGCCTTCGAGCGAATCCGCGCCAACGGTGTAAATTGCCACGTTCTTGGCCAAAATCTACCCTACGACCATATTGACGAGCTGTCCCCTGGTATTTTTATCACCGACGAAGCCCTTACCTTCGTATTCGCTGCCGAGTGGATGGACAGAATCGAATACCTCGAATACGGCTACGAAGTTTGCGGTGATTATCGCATGGGGCTCAATCCCGATGGCCCCTACACCGATCAACCAGCTACCGCTTCCAAGAACGAAATTGTCGATCTGCTCGATCGGCACCCCGGCAAACCCGGTGCCACACGCGCCCGACTCGCGCTCAGGCATATCTACGACCACTCAGCCTCACCCATGGAGACCGCATCCGCTATCGCCCTTTCACTTCCGACGAGCGAAGGCGGCGTTGGCATCCGAGGTGTCGAACTCAACAAGCCGCTCGAAATCCCTAAACGACTTTGGCATTGCACCAAAGCTCGAACGCTCAAAATCGACGCTCTTGTTACCTATAAGCGCAGAGAGCTCGGCATCGAATATAAGGGCGGCTTTCACGACGAGGCCGAACGCAAGGGAGCAGATGCGGAGCGAGAGGCCGTACTCGCCCAAATGGGCTATCGCATCGTCACGCTCACCTCAACGCAATTTGCCAGCCAACTCGCTTTCCACCGTGCCATGAACAATATCCGCGAAGCACTCGGCATGCCTCGTTGCGTAGATGCCGAGTATCAGCGAAAGCAAAACGAACTGCGCAAGGTGCTTATCCGCAACTGGAAGAGCAATCAAGCCGAAGAGTCGCCTTCTGAGTAACGACGAACCCACTCACCCCGCGCTTTCCCCAAACATGTACACCACCCTCCAAAACCGACATTTTTCGACATCTTTGGAGGCTGATGTACATGCTTGGAACCTATGACCGTACCCAGTCCCGACCGTTTGCCGAGCAATAGGGTCGCAATCGGCGCCGAACATGTACTATGTACGGGCATTGTTCAAACCCGTAACTCAAAGGACCCCATCTTGCCCGTCGTCGCCGCTATAACCGTTACTTCACATGCCTCGGATGCCATGGTCGCTATCCCCTTTTGGCTCGAGATGTTCGCCGTTGTCGCTGCATCGATCTCGGGCGTGCTGGTTGCGCGCGAGCATAAGCTCGACCTGGTGGGCGCGGTCGCGCTCGCGGTGGTCTGCGGTCTGGGCGGCGGTCTTTTGCGCGATATGACGCTGCAAGTCGGCAACGTCTACATCCTCAACCAGCCGATGGCACTCCCGCTTTCCATTGCCACGGCGGCCATCATCTACATCTTCCCGGCAATCGTCGATAAACCCGAGAAACTCATCCCATTGCTCGACATCATCTCGGTCGGCATCTACGCCGCCACTGGGGCGGACAAAGCACTGGTTTATGGCTTTGCGCCGGCCGTATGCATCATGATGGGCTTTTTCACCGCGGTGGGTGGCGGCATGCTGCGCGACGGCTTTATGGGTGTGGTGCCGGGCATTTTCCAGCGCACCAATTTCTACGCCATCGCCGCCATCGCCGGCTCGGCAAGCTATGTGTGTCTCGTTATGAGCGGCATCATGAGCAATGTCGCCGCACTGGTCGTATGTGTCGCGGTGACCATGGGTCTGCGCTGGCTCTCGCTGCGCTTTGACATCAAAAGCCCCACCGAAGAAGACATCGCGCGCTTCTTGCATCGCAAAAAATAGCTAGCGCGGACTCGTCCCCGAAATGCAACTGAGAGGTTCTTTTAGAGCGCCCGCGCGTTGGGTACCCTGTTAGATACATGTCGAGTATCTAACGAAGGATTCACTATGCCTTGCAACCTAAAACCGTCGTCCCGATGCCGCAAAACGCGTGGCCGCATCGCCCTCCTATTCGCACTGATTTCACTTGCGCTGACCGCGCTTCCCACGACGTCGTTCGCCGGTACAGACACCGCGGGCAACGTGCTCGCAACCGAAGTTGACTCAAATCCGTCTGGCGTCGAAAGCGACCTGTACTGGGCCGGCCAAAGCCTTAACCTAGACGACGCTTCCATCGGCCGCGATATTATCGCGGCAGGCGAGAGCTTGTCGATTCGCGACTGCACTGTAGGCGGAGCCGTTCGCCTGGCGGCGCGTACCATCGACATCTCCAAAACAGCAATCGATGGCAGCGTAACGGTAGCCGGTCAACACGTCGTGCTCAACACCGGTAGCGCCGCCAACTGTTTTTACGCGGTGGGCGAGACGGTTGCCCTGCGCGGCTCTGCCAAGTCGGCAGCACTTGCAGGCGATACGGTGACCATCGACGGCACCGTCGAGGGCGATGTCGAGGTTTGGGCCGATAAGCTCATCCTGGGTAAAAACGCCCGCATTACCGGCACCGTGAACGCGCATGTTTCCGAGGACCCCGAGCGCGCCGCAGGAGCCGAGGTCGGCGCGCTCAAGATCGACCGCACCGAGAACGAAGATACTTCCACCATTAACGATGTCATCGGCGGCATCGTCGCCGCGGCGCTCTCGACCTGCTTTGCCGCTCTGCTGCTCGAGCTCGTCTTTCCGCGAGCGACCGCCAGCGCCGCCGGAATGCTCCACCAGCACCCCACGCCCCTGTGGGTGAGCGGTCTTTTGGGTACGGTAGCCATTGTCCCTGCCGTATTGTTGCTGATTATCTCTATCGCCGGCCTGTCGCTTGCCGGAGCCCTCATGTGCGCCGTGATCGGCGTCGCGCTGGTCTCCACCGCCTTTGCGGGATGCGCGATCGCTCGCATGGTCGGACATAACCAGAACCGCTACGCCATGGCAGCCGTCGGCGGTGTGGCCGCAGGCGCTCTCACAGGACTTCCCCTCATCGGCGGCTTCATCAGCGGCGTGGCCTTTGTCTTTATGCTCGGCTACGTTATCCAGATCATCCGGCGCAACGCCCACCTCAAGCCGCAGCAGGCCGCCAACACCCCGAGCCTTCCCTCCGCCTAGCCGCTAACCACCACAAAAGGGCCAGGCACCTTTGTGGTGGTGCAAAGCAACCTGACCCCATTGCACCAAAAAGGGCACCGACCATTGCGGTCGGCGCCCTTTCTTGTTAATCGCTATAAAGCTCAGTGCTTATTTGTTGACCTGGCCGGCGCGGACGGCAGCCTTCTTGCGGTCGGTGGCGTTGAGCAGACGCTTGCGCAGGCGGATGTTCTTGGGAGTAATCTCGACCAGCTCGTCGTCGGCGATGTACTCCAGCGCCTCCTCGAGCGAGAAGGTGCGGGGCGGCACCAGCTGGACGGAGATATCGGAGGTCGAGGAACGCTGGTTGCCCAGGTTCTTGGTACGGGCGATGTTGACGACCATGTCGCCGGCCTTGCTGCGCTCGCCCACGATCATGCCCTCGTAGCACTCGGTGCCCGGCTCAACAAACAGCTGGCCGCGCTCCTGCGCGTTGAAGAGGCCATAGGTGATAGAGGTGCCGGTCTCGGACGCGACGAGAGAGCCGGTATTGCGGCGGGCAAGCTCGCCCTTGTAGGGTGCGTAGGAATCAAACACGCTCGCCATGATGCCCTCGCCCTTGGTGTCGGTGAGGAACTCGTTGCGGTAACCGAACAGGCCGCGCGCGGGGATCAGGAATTCGAGCTTCATGCGGCTGCCGATCGGCGTCATCTCGGCGAGGTCGCCCTTGCGGGAGCCGAGCTTTTCGATGACTGCGCCGACATACTCCTGCGGCACGTCGCACACAAGGCGTTCGATGGGCTCGCACTTCTTGCCGTCGATCATCTGATACAGGACGCGCGGGGGCGAGACCTGGAACTCATAGCCTTCGCGGCGCATGGTCTCGATGAGGATGGACAGCGACATTTCGCCGCGGCCCGCGACGTTGAACGCGTCCGTCGAGCCCTCGAGCTCGGTGACGCGGAGCGAAACGTCCTTGAGCGTTTCGCGGAAGAGACGGTCGCGCAGCTGGCGCGAGGTGACGAACTTACCCTCACGTCCGGCGTAGGGAGAGTCGTTGATGGAGAACGTCATCTCCATCGTGGGCGCCGAGATCTTGACGAACGGGAGCGGCTCGACGCACTCGGGCGCGCAGATCGTATCGCCGATCGTGATGTCTCCGATGCCGGACAGGCAGATGATGTTGCCCGCGGTGGACTCGGTGACGGGGTTCTTGGCAAGGCCCTCAAATTCGTACATGGAGACGGCCTTGGCCTTCTTCGGCGCGGCGTCGGGGTCGTGATAGTTGCAGACCATGATCTCCTGGTTCTGCTTGAGCGTGCCGCGCTCGATGCGGCCGATGGCCATGCGTCCGACATACTCGTTGTAGTCAATGGCGGAGACGAGCATCTGGAACGGCGCGTCCACATCGGCCTCCGGCGCGGGGATATACTCAAGGATCGTGTCAAACAGGGGCTTTAAGTCCGTGCCGACGACGTCGGGCGAATAGGACGCCGTGCCGTTGCGCCCCGAGCAGAACAGCATCGGGGAGTCGAGCTGCTCGGGCGTCGCATCGAGGTCCATCAAAAGCTCGAGCACCTCGTCCACGACCTCGTGGATGCGCTGGTCGGGGCGGTCGATCTTGTTGACGACGACGATGACGCGGTGACCCAGCTCCAGCGCGCGGGAGAGGACGAAGCGCGTCTGCGGCATGGGGCCCTCAGCGGCGTCGACGAGCAGGATGACGCCGTTGACCATCTTGAGGATACGCTCGACCTCGCCGCCGAAGTCGGCGTGGCCCGGGGTATCGACGATGTTGATTTTGGTGTCGCCGTAGCGGATGGCGGTGTTTTTGGCGAGGATCGTGATGCCGCGCTCACGCTCGAGGTCGTTCGAGTCCATGACGCGGTCGACGACCTCCTGATTTTCGCGGTACACGCCGCCCTGCTTGAGCATTTCGTCGACGAGGGTGGTCTTGCCGTGGTCGACGTGGGCGATGATGGCTACATTGCGAAGTTTTTCATTCTGCATAGGTGATCTCTCCTTCCTGCCGCTGGGCAGGGATATCAAATCGTAAGTCTTTAACTGTAATAGTATATTCTGCCGCTTCGTCATTTGCAAGATTTTTTGAAACTTTTTTTGTCTCTTTTGCAGAAAAATTGGAAAAAGAGGTTGCCTGTCCTCTCGGGCAGGCAACCTCGCACAGTTTTTACCCGCAAGGGGTATGGGCATCCGTAAAGCAGCAAAGCTGCTAACGGTTGCCCAAGTACCCGCAGGCACAAATGTTCTTGATCGTTTTCCGCCGCAACCGGTGCGTGGCGGAAAGCACCCCGCGCATAGTGGAAACCAGCGAAGCGCCGCCAGTGGCGGAAACAGCGAGCTGGGTTCGAGGAAGCGGCACGATTGGCACGCCTGCAAGGGCGCGCCAATCGTAGTGCCGCAACGGTGCAAAGTCGAATCGCCCGTTTTAACGGGCAACCGAGGCGCAAAGCGACGCGAAACCTGCTCAAATCAGTGGTTCACCACTGATTTGAAGGCGTCAGCCCAGCAATGCACTCAGCTCGTCGATCAGCTCGCCGAACAGCGACAGCGCGTCGTTGACGGGCGCGCTCGTGCGCATGTCGACGCCCATGTCGCGCAGCAGCTCGACCGGCTCTTTCGAGCAGCCGCCGGAGAGGAACTTCTTGTAGTCCTTGACGGCGCTCTCGCCCTCGCGCAGAATGCGGTTGGCGATGGCGACGGCGGCGGAGAAACTCGTCGCGTACTGGAAGACATAGTAATTGTAGTAGAAGTGCGGGATGCGTGTCCACTCAAGCGCGATCTCGTCGTCGGAGATCATCGTATCGCCGAAGTAGAGCTTGTTGAGCGCTAAATACTTCGCGCTCAGCGCGTCGGCGGTCAGCGCCTCGCCGCTCTCGGCCATCTTGCCCATTTGGAGCTCGAACTCGGCGAACATCGTCTGGCGGTACAGTGTACCCTTGAACTGGTCGAGGAAGTGGTTGATGAGATACGCGCGCTGCTTGCGGTCGTCGGTCTTGCCGAGCAGGTGGCGCATCAGGAGGATCTCGTTGCAGGTCGAGGCGACCTCGGCGACGAAGATGACATACTCCGCCGTATTCACCGGCTGGTATTTGCAGGAGTGCCACGTATGCATGGCGTGGCCCATCTCGTGGACGAGGGTGAACATGCTGTCGAGGTTATCCTTGTGGTTGAGCAGCACGTAGGGGTGGGGCCAGCCGTTGCCGGTGCAGTAGGCACCGCCTCGCTTGCCGGTGTTCTCGTACACGTCGAGCCAGCGGTTGCTAAAGGCCTCCTCAAGCACGTCCGTATAGTCCTTGCCGAGCACCGCGAGTGCTTCGAGCGCGGTCTTCTTGGCCTCTTCAAAGGAGATTTCAACGTCCGCGTCCGCGACGATGGGCGTGTAGACATCGTACATGTGCAGCTCGTCAACGCCTAAGATCTTCTTGCGCAGCTCGACATAGCGGTACATCTTGCCGAGGTTGCCGTGCACCGCGTCGATGAGATTCGTGTAGACCTCGACCGGCACCTCGGTCACGTCAAGGGACGCCTCGAGCGTGGAATTATAGCGGCGCGCGTCGGCGAAGAACTTGAGCTGCTTGAACTGCGCGTCCAGCGTGGAGGCGTAGGTGTTGCGGAACTCGCCCGCGCGCTTGTAGTAGGCCTTGAAGGCGTTTTCGCGCAGCGTGCGGTCGGCGCTCATCAGCATGGGGACGAACGTGCCGTCCGTCAGCGTGTGGACCTCGCCCTTTGCGTCGGTCACGTCGGGATAACGCATGTCAGCATTGTGGAACATGCTGAACGTGCGGTCAGGGCTTTCGCTGATCTCGCCCGCGGCGGCGAGGATCTTTTCGCACTCGGGCGAAAGGATGTGCGCCTTGCGGCAGCGCAGCTTGTCAATGTTGCGGCGATAGGTCTCGAGCTTCGGCTCCTCGGCGTAGAAGCGCGCAAGCGTTTCGTCAGGGATGGCCATGATCTCGCTCGCTTCAAAAGAGCCCGCGCTGTTCAGCGCGACCGCCGTGGAAAACGCCTTGCTGCGCATGCCCTGATAGAACGAGTTGCCCACATCCTGGTCGCTGCGGCAGCTCGCGTACTGCACGAACTTCGAAACGCGCACCGTGATCTCATCGCTGAGCGTGAACCAGTCGAGCAGCGTCTTCGCGCTCTCGCCGAGCTTGCCGGCGTAGGCGTCCATGCGCTCGGGATAGGCCTTGAGCGCTTCGAGCTCCTCGTTCCACTTATCATCGCTCGCAAATATGTCGCTTAAATTCCAGGTGAACTCCTCAGGCACCTCGCTGCGCGGGAGGATCGTCTTTCCGTCCATAGGTTTACCGTCCTTTTCTCAATATTTCTCACTGGTTCTGTCCGCCGTCTGCGGTCAGAGCCGCTCTTGCGTCCCATTATAACGGACGGCGGCGGTGAATACAAGCGCTTTTCTCCACCCCGCTCCCAGCAAATCAGGCATTGACAAATCCACTGACAAAAGGGTAAAATATTTTTTATCATCCGCGTCTGTAGCTCAGTTGGATAGAGCGGTCGCCTCCTAAAAATCGAATCGTTCGAATCCTG
>ERZ826613.2408-NODE-2408-length-18570-cov-3.395031_pt1 | contig 18570 bp, 15 predicted proteins | sample MGYA00519925_ERZ826613 | MGnify/ENA primary metagenome ERZ826613 (study PRJEB31778, sample SAMEA3449236) | human gut metagenome | biome: human gut; feature: human-associated habitat; material: faeces | place: United Kingdom | collected 2010/2012 ... | reverse complement strand
CTCGGCAAGTTCCAAAAAGTCTACTCACTTAGTCCGAATCGAAGCCAAACGGATCAAAATCGAAACCAAATTGAGCCAGTCCACCGCAAAAAACGTTTGAACCCGTGCTTCTCGCGGCGGATTGACACTACAAAGCGGCCAAAATGTCGGTCAGATTATCAATAACGGCATCGGCTCGCGATTGATCGAGGTTGACGCCCTCGTGCGGGCGCAGTGCCAGGACGCGGGCGCCGGAACGTTTGCCAGCCTCGATGCCCAAAGGCGAGTCCTCGATAACCAGGCACTCGGTAGGCTCCACACCCAGCGCCTCCATGGCACGCAGGTAGATCTCGGGGTCGGGCTTAAACGCACTGCACTCGTGACCGCTGATGGTGTAGTCCAGCACGTCGGCGATACCGGCAATCCCCACCAGCTCGTCAATGAGCTCGCGATAGGACGAGCTTGCGATGGCGCACTTCACGCCGCGCTCGTGCAGCTTGCGCATCACCGGCTCCGTCTGCTCGTTGAGCAGCTCGGCATACGGAACGGGATGGTCTGGGCTGTAGACCTGCTTGTACTCCACGCGCAGGCGCTCGCGCAGCTCAACATCGTCAGGTACCAGCGACTTCCAAATGGCGGGCTCGTTAGACCCCGAAAGATCGGGGATCTCGTCAAAGTGAAAGCCCTTCTCCTCCATAAACGCCACGCGACGACGGTTGTAGAACCACTCGGTATCGACCAGCACGCCGTCCATGTCAAACAGCACTGCCTTGATCATACGCATCTCCTCCCACCTGCCAAAAAGGGACAGGTTTATTTTGGTAGGTTTTATCTGGGATTTGCGACGCGACAGACACGCCCTCCCCAGAGCAAAAAAGGGGATGGGGCGCAAACCCCATCCCCTCTCAATCAACCCGTAAGGTCTACTTACTTGTGATTAGTAGGAAAGCTTCCACATGTAGCGACGCATGGTCAGCGGATGCTGACGGGCCTCGGCGATCTGGTTGCCGTACTCGCGCATAACGGCGAGGTGCAGCAGCGGGTTGAAGTAGGTGACGACGCTCGCGGGCACGGCGTCAGCCAGGCCGTAGTCCTTGGAGTCGATCAGAGCGACCTTGGCGCCCATGCGCTCAAGGAAGGTGAGGGCGCGGGCGTCCATCGGACGGGTAGCGCCATCGGACATGAAGAAGACGTAGGGCTTACCCTCGGTGGAAACCTCGAACGGGCCGTGGAAGTACTCGCCGGTGTTGTAGGCGGCGGCGTCGATCCACTGCATCTCGGTGAACAGGAAGGCGGCGTGAGAGTAAGCCATCTTCTCGGAGGCACCAGAGGCCATGAAGTAAATCATCTTGTCGTCCTTGAAGTCCTCAGCGAACTTCTTGGCGAGCTTCTTGCAGGACTGAGCAGCGTTCTCGCAGAGATCGAAGACGTTGGTGAGGCCGGTGATCATGTCGTCGTACTTGTCATAGCCCTCGGTCTGCTGAAGGATCTCGAGAGCAAGAGCGATGGCATAGCCGGGCTTCTCGCACTTGGCAGCGAAGTTGGCGTGGAAGCCGTGAACGATGACGTAGTCAGCGTCGACGGTCAGAGCGGAGCCAGCCTTGTTGGTGAGGGAGACGACCGGGCAGTTGTGCTTCTTGGCGGTCTTGTTGGCCTCGACGGTCTCGGGCGTGGAGCCACCGAGGGAGCAGGTGATCACGAAGGTGTGCTCGTTGACCCAGGAAGGCGTGTCGTAGTTGAACTCGTTAGCGGTGAAGATCTGAACGTTCAGCTTGTCCGTGTTGTTGGCCAGGAAGTACTTGGCGGGGTACAGGTCGGACATGGAAGCACCGCAGCCGACGAAGGCGACACTGTGGATCTCGTGGTTGGACAGGACGTCAGCGACGATCTGCTTAGGGAGGTTAAGGTCGATCTCGTACATCTGACACATTCCTTTCGATTTTTGCGGCGCCACATTGCCGGGCGCTCGCAGGGTTACCGTGGTTTGGACCGAGTCGCCGGTCCGTTGAGGATGCGACAAGGGGACTGTCCCATTGTCGCATTTTGGGGATGGAAGCCTGCCTGGGGTATGGGATGCCAGGCAGGCCCCCGGGGGAAAGCGGTTAGGCGCTTGGTCGCGACTAGGCCAGAATGCCGGCCGCGGAGAGGGCGATGCCGCCCACGATGGCGATCACGAGAAGCCAACCGGTGTTGACGTTCTTCTTGATGAGCCAGTACATAAGGCCGGTGAGGCCAAGGGAGATCATCTGGGGCATCATGCCGTCCAGGATGTCCTGGATAACGACGGTGCCCTCAGCGAACTGCAGCGGGGTGGTGGCGCCGATCAGCGTGGCGATCATGCCGCCCACGGACATAAGACCCACGATGCCGCAGACATACATGAGCTTCTCCATGAGGTCGCCGCCCTGAAGCTTGCTCAGGTACTCGTGGCCGCCCTGATAGCCCATCTTGGCGGCGAACCAAGTAATCAGCACAGAGGGGACGATGGAGATGAGCATGGCCAGGATCGGGCCCATGATGGAGCCCTGCTGAGCCAGCTGAACGCCCAGGCCAAAGGCGATAACGCGGATGGTGCCCTGGAAGAAGGAGTCACCGATGCCGGAAAGCGGACCCATGAGGGAGGTCTTGACCGCGTTGATCGAATCGGGATCGAAGTTCTCGGGATCCTTAGCGTACTCCTCCTCCATGGAGGCGGTGAGGCCCAGGATAAAGGCGCTCGTCTGCGGGGTGCAGTTGTAGAACGCCATGTGACGGTGGTAAGCCTCTTTCTTAGCAGCGAGCTGCTTGGGGTCGGACTCGTCCGGATAGAGGCGGTCGAGCGTGGGAACCATGCCGTAGAGGAAGCCCATGTTCATCTGACGCTCGTAGTTCCAAGAGGCCTGGATGGCCCAGGAGCGCCAGAAGAACTGGCTGACCTTCTTGTTCAGGGACACGTCCTTGGTTGCGGTTGCCATAGTGTGTTCCTCCTTAGTCTTCGTCGTCTTCGAGCGGATCGTAGTCGGAATCGACACCGGCGGCTGCATGGGAACCGTTGAACTTGAAGCCCATGAAGACGACAGCCAGGCACACACCGATCAGAGCGACCGCGATGACGGACAGGTTGAGGTAAGCGGCGAGCAGGAAACCGATGAACAGGAACGGAGTCATACCCTTCTTGATCATCATGGTGAGCAGCAGGGCCAAGCCGTAGGCGGTCATGATCTTGGTCGAAACGTTAAGACCAGTGGACAGCCACTCGGGAACCATGTTGACGATGGCCTGAACCAGGTCGGTGCCAACAAAGACGGCGAGGAAGATCGGCAGGAAGTACATGACGGCGTACAGACCGGAGCCGGCGCAGATGTGCATGCGGTAGGCGGTCTTGAACTTTCCGTTATCGATCGCGCTATCTGCCACATGGGTAAGGGCGGCGATGATGGAACGGAACACGATGCCGAGGAGCTGACCCAGGACGGCGACCGGGATGGCGATCGTCATGGCGGTCTCGGCGGAAGCATCGGTCAGGCACGCAAAGGCAGCGGCCACGATGCCGCCCAGGACCATATCGGGCGGAACGGCGGCGCCGACCTGCACCAGGCCCATGGACACGAGCTCGACGGCGGCGCCGACGGCAAGGCCGGTGGGCACATCGCCCAGCAGCAGACCGACGAGCGTAGCGCCAACGAGGGGCTGCTCGAAGTTAAGACGGCCGAGCAGGCGGGAGTCCCACATGCAGAACACGCCGACGAGGCCGACGAGCACCGCACTGATGAACGTATTCATACCCTTCTCCTTTCAGTCAGGCAAAAGCCTGGTTGATTACAGCTTGGCGTCGATGTCGACGCTCTGATACGTAGGGGTCTGCTGGACATAGAGCTTGATGCCCATGTCGAGCAGCTGGTTGACGTCGGCCTTCTGGGTGGCGTCGAGGAAGACGGAGCTGTCCTTACCGCCGACCTGATCGGCACCGTCGTGGTTGGCGGTGGCGCCCAGGTTGATGGCGTCGAGCTTGTAGCCCTGGCAGAACTGCAGCATCTCGGCAGTGTTGCCAAAGACGAACATGACGCGCTCGCCGAGGGTGTTGAGCTTATCCATCTTGGCGAGGGCACGCTCGACGGTGAAGACGTTCAGGCGCACGCCCTGGGGCTTGGCCAGCTTAAGAGCGCCCTTCTTGATGTCATCGTTGGCGGCAGCGTTGTCGACGACGATGATGCGCTCGGCCTGAACCTTGGTGGTCCAGGTAAAGACGACCTGGCCGTGCAGCAGACGGTAGTCAAGACGTGCGAGGACGATCTTGGCGGGACCGGAGCTGTGACGGGACGCCTTGGCCTTCTTGGCGGGAGCCGCGGCGGCCTCGACCGGTGCGTTGGGGTTGGTCAGACCGGTGCGGGCCTCATTGATGAGGGCCGCGAGCTCGGCGCCCTTGACGGGGACGGGGCTCATAGCGAGCGTGAGCGCCAGCGGGATGTTGAAACCGCTGACAACCGTGAACTTCGTGCCGTTCTTGGAAAGCTCGACCATGTTGTTGTTGACCGAGCTACCGAGCATATCGGTCAGCACATAGACGGTGTCGTCCGCGTTGAACGTGGCGATCATGGCGTCCACCTTATTGGTGATGGGCTCCTTGTCGTCACGAGCAAGCGACACGACGTGGACGTTCGACACGTCGCCGAGAACCATCTCGAGCGTGTCTTTGGCGCCTGCGGCCAGGCCGCCATGAGATGCGAGAATAATCTGATTCATCTTGCCTCCTCCTTTTCGTTATGGTCATTATAACGTCTTATACGTTGCTTATATTGCTAATTAGTATAAAGACCGTTCGCGGGTGAAAATCGACCGTTGACGGGTTTAACGTACTCGAAACGTTGGGCTGGGTAGGCCGGCGCTAGCTGGATAACCCCAGGTCAGACCCTGCGCGCAATCCCCTATCGCACGAAGTACCAGGGGCTTTCCTGTACGGTGGGTTCCAGCGCAATGCCGGTGCGTTCCTTAAACAGATCCATGTCCTGAGATTTTTCGGTCCACCACGCGTTGGGCTTAAAGGTCATGCTCTCAATGACATGACCGACAAACACACTGTTGCGCAGCTTGGAGAAGTCGGTGTTCATAATCAGGATGGACGCGAGCACCAGCACGATGCCCAGGACTTTAATCGCGCCGGCGGGCTCGGCGTAGACACCAATGCCCACCAGTACGGTGACGACCGTCTCGAATGACATTACGACGGGAACTTTCGACGTCTCGAGCCCCATGGACAGACCCTGCATATATAAGACATATGCCACGGCTGTGGGAATGAGTCCAAAACCAAAGAACAGCAGCAGCAGCTGTGGCGACATTGCCGCGGCGACATCTGGCCACGGAGCCGCGATAGCCGCCATAACCGCACCGCCAAAAACAAGGCCCCAAAACGTGACAGCCAGCGGGTGGACCGTCTTGGTTGCTATCCGGCTAAACACCGCGAGCGACGCGCCACAAAGCCCGCGATCACGCCCGACGTGACGCCCCAAACCGAAAAATGGAAACCGGAAAGGTCGCCATTGGTCACTGCAAGTACACAGCCACCGATATTAAAAGCGATGGCAACGAGCTTGTTGGGAGTCACATCCTCGCGATAAAGCACGCGGCCGAGCATGACGCCAAACACCGGCGAGGTGTAGAGCAGCACCGAGGCCGTGGACATGCCCACCTCGCCCATGCACTCGTAATAAAGCGTGTTAGCGGTGGCGAGGCCGATAATGCCAAGAAGCGCACAGGGAACAAGCTCTTTAGGACTTGCCTTGAACAGTGCCAGGGGACCCGATGCTTTTCCCTCACGATCGCCTCCCTGGCAACCCATGAACGCCAAGACCGGAGCCATTAAGACGGCACCCGACAACAGGCGAAAGGCCGCCATGCTCTGAGACGAAACACCCAGGGCCGAGATGCCGTTTACAAAGATTCCGATGCTGCCCCACATAAGCGCGGCGATCAGCACCAGCACATAGCCCAGATTGCTTTTCTTCAACGCAGCCTCCTCGGTATTGTTTCCAATATGTTTCACACTACGTTATAGTCGTTATATACATTTTTCAAGACACAAATCGGCGAGCGGAAAAATCCGCTCTACCGCTACAACCCATTGGTGCAAAGGGGTCAGGTTCATATGCGCCAACTTGGTGTAAAGTAACCTGTCCCCAATGACTAGGACTGTCCCCAAGTGCCGAACGTCTCCAAGTGCCGCATCTGGGCCAAGGCGACGCCGATGCTTTGGCAACGCCAGCGAAAACCCACCTGAGCGAGCAAGGTGCCTTGAAGCGAAGCGGCATTGACCTTCTGGTCATGCCGCTGAAGCTGAAAGGCAGATTGCCGCTCAGGTGGGTTTGCAGCGTCGAGCCGTTACGGCGTTTGGTAAAACGCCGTAACTAATAATCCAGCTTCCACATGTAGCGGCGCGTCATGTAGTCCTTGTGGGTGACGGCGGAGAGCGCGCGCATATACACGTTGTTGAGGATCGGGGCGAAGATCAGGTGGTTGAAGTACTCGCTCACGCTGTCCTTGATGTCGTTGAGGCCGAGCTCCTTGGCGTCGAGCTGATAGACGCGCTCGCCACCGTACTGGTTGACGAAGCGGATGCCGCGCTCGTCGTTGCAGCGGCTGCGGCCGACGCTGATGAGCTGGAACAGCGAGGTGCGCTTGTCCAGGATCTCGAAGGGGCCGTGGAAGAAGTCGCAGGTGTTGATGGTGCAGGAGTCGATCTGCAGCATCTCCTGCACGTTGCAGATGCTAAAGACGTAGGCAGCACCAAAGAGCGGGCCCTGGGCCATGACGTTAATGCAGGGCTTGTCGGCGTTCTGCTCGGCCCACTTGGCGGCAAGCGGACGGGTGTACTCGACGGCCTTGCGATAGATGGGGTCAACCAAGTCGAAGGCGGCCATAGCGGTCTCGTACTCGGCATAGCCCTCGGTCTGCTGCGTAAGCTCCATGGCGATCATGGTCACGACGGCAGAGTTGGTGCGGCCCATGCAGGACTCGTCGACGGCCAGGCTGTCGTACTGGATCTTGTAGTCGCAGACCTCGGTGAGGCCGGACTCGTCAACATAGATGGCGATGGTGCTGGCGCCGTGGTCCTTGGCGACCTGGGCGGCAACGATGGTCTCCTTGGTGCCGCGCATGGACACGACGACGGCCAGGGTGTTCTCGTTGACGTAGGCCGGGGTGGCGTGCACGAACTCGTTGCTGGTGTAGCTGGAGCTCACGGCCTGCGTGGCCTCGTGCTCCATAAAGTACTGGGCAGGATAGTTACCGCCGTTGGATCCGCCGGCGCCAATCCACACGACGCGCTTGATGCCGCCCTTGTCAGCCTTGTCAGCCAAAACCTGGGAGACGACGTCCTTAACCTGTTCCTGAGTAGTCATCGTGCATCAGCCTTTCTTCTCGTTTGATGCTCTCGATGGCATACAAGTTACATACATGTTTTGGTTATGTCGACTAGTTGTATGCTATATTTGTCTTAGATATTTTGCTGATGCGGTTTTCGACAACTGGCTACCAGCGGTTTTATTGTTGTGTTGAATACATGCTTGCTTAGATAAGCATACAAGTTAGATATAGGCTGATCGCATGAACGCTTCATCTAAAAAGAAACTGAGCCAATACGAGCGCTTGGCGGGTACGCTTCGCGACCGCATCGCCGCCGGCATCTACGCACGCGGAGACAAGCTGCCGTCCGAGATGGAGCTCATGGACGAATCGGGGCTGTCGCGCAGCACCGTGCGCCACGCCCTTAAGGTTCTCGTTGATGAGGGCCTGGTGCGCACCGAGCGCGGGCGTGGCGCCTTTGTGGCCGACACGCCCGCGCTCCACGAGAACAACCTGGTGTTTTCGAGCTATACCAAGCAGGTCGAGGGCCAGGGCATGAAGCCCACCACGCGCACGGTGGACTCGGGCTTTACCAAGGCGGGCGGCAGCATAGCTAAGTTCTTTGATGCCGCCGTGGGCAGCAAGCTCGTCAAACTTGTCCGTCTGCGTTATCTGGATGATGCGCCACTGTGCCTGGAGACCACCTATCTGCCGCCAAGCTTTGGGTCGCTCATCGATCGCGATATCAACGGTTCGCTCTACGCGACGCTGCGCCAAGAATTCCATCGCGCGCCAGCACAGGGACATAAGACCTTTGAGGTGTGCTATGCCTCGCAAAACGAGGCGTTTTTGCTCAACGTCGAGCGCGGGCAGGCGCTGATCCTGATCACCGACTACGTCTACGACACCGACGGCCGCCCGCTCCATGTCTCCAAGCGCATCCAACGAACCGACCGCGCCAAATACACCGAGCCCATCGGCTAACCTGCCAAAATAGACCTGTCCCTAAATGATAGGTTCGGGGAGGTCGGGGAACCAGGTTGGCTTAGGTTGGTTAGGGACGCGCTCGGCTAAGACCAACTCCATCCAGCACATGTCGTACCAGCGGCCGAGTTTTTGGGCGCAGCGGTCAAAGGCGCCCACCAGGCGGTAGCCCATATGGGCATGGAAATCCTGGCTGTTGTGCGACAGATACTCGTCGTCCTTGTCGTGCGGCACGGCGATGAGGGCGCACATGTTGGTGATGCCCATCGCGATCAGGCATTGCTTAAGCGCGTCATGCAGCTTGCGGCCCAGTCCGCCATGACGCACGTCGCGCGCCAGGTAGATCGATGTCTCGACCGACCAGTCGTATGCCTCGCGGCTGTTGAGCGGACTCACATAGGCATAGCCTACCGGACGCCCGTCCAGCTCCATCACCAGATACGGATAGCGCTCGAGCGTACGTTCGATGCGCCCGGCGAACTCCTCAACGCTCGGCACCTCGTATTCGCAGGTAATCGCCGTCTGGCGCACATACGGCTCATAGATGGCAAGCAACGCCGGCGCATCATCGGGCGTCGCCAGGCGAATCGTCGGCTCGGACATCTCGGTCATACAACCCTTCTCCCCAAAAAAAGCAAAGACCGCCCTGCGCCAAACCCAGCGCAGGGCGGCCCCCGTCATCATGTCAACTTACAGGACAGCCGCCAACGCGTCGATGTCCTCCTGCGTCGTAGCCCAGCTGGTGCAAAAACGCACCACCGTGTGGATCTCGTCGTACTTTTCCCAGTACTCGATCGAGGCATGCTCGCGTATGCGGGCCATGTCCTCGTTGGGCAGAATCACAAACTGCTGGTTCGTGGGCGTCTCCAAAAAGAACTGGTAGCCGCGCTCGTGCAGCACGCGACGAAGCGCCTGCGCGGTTTCGATCGCCTGGCGACCAATCTCAAAATACAGGCCATCGGTAAAGAGCGCCTCAAACTGCACGCCCGTCAGGCGGCCTTTGGCCAACAGCGCGCCGTGCTGCTTAATGCGCGGAATGGGATGTGCCGGAGCGTGCATACCGCAAAACACCACGGCCTCGCCGCAGAGCGCGCCACACTTGGTGCCGCCGATGTAGAACACGTCACACAGCTGCGCCAGCTCGGGCAGGGTAATGTCGCACTCATCGGCCGCCAGCGCATAGGCCAGGCGGGCGCCATCCACAAACAGCGGAATCTCGCGCTTCTGGCACACCGCATGAATCGCCGCGAGCTCGGCCTTGGAATACAGCGTGCCGTACTCGGTCGACAGGCTCACGTACACGGCGCCCGGGAACACCGTGTGCTCGTAGCTCTCGTTTTCGTAGAACACCTGGATATAGTTCTCGAGGTCCTCGGCGTGCATCTTGCCCTCGTAGCCGGGGATGGTGAGTACCTTGTGGCCGCCAAACTCGATGGCGCCCGCCTCGTGGCAGGCGACGTGGCCGGTCTCGGCAGCAACGACACCCTCGTAGGGCGCAAGCAGCATGTCGATCACCGTCGCGTTGGCCTGCGTGCCGCCCACCAGAAAAAACACGTCGGCATCGGGGGCCTGACAGGCCTCGCGGATAAGCTGCTTGGCACGCTCGGTGTGCGCATCGGTACCGTAGCCGGGCTGCGGCTCCATGTTGGTGTCGACGAGTGCCTGCAGCACTGCCGGATGTGCGCCGTGGGAATAGTCGTTGTTAAACGCGAGCATGGCAATCCTCTCTAGCCGGGCACGGGCCCGATGATTCAAACGGGGCTATTGTACGCCGTTGGGATAGGCAATGCGCGCGGCAAGGCACTCAAGCGCCAGTACCAGGGCAAAGCCGCAGCTCACGTCGCTCAAAAAGTGCGCTCCGATCACGATACGGCCAAAGGCGACGAGCGCCGCAACCACAGCCGCCGCCCAGAAGATCACACGGCGATGCGAAGGCTTTTCCTTAAAGGCCGCCACGGGAAGCCCGGCGAGCATAAGGCCAATCGCCGCGTGCGCCGTGTGTCCACTCGCAAACGACTTAAAGCCATCCTTGATCACGCCGGCGGCAATATAGGCCCACTTGTCGGGATTGCCGATCACCCACCACGGCTGAAAATTGAGCCCCGGCGTGACCTCGATCACACGCATGCGTGGGCGCGACCACAGCGGCTTGACAATCACGTTGAGGATAATGGCCTGAGCGACCCACACGGCAAGTACCATCAACGCCCAGCGTGTGAGCTCGTCAGGCGCGGTGTCGTGCGTAAGGCGGTAGGCGATGAAGTTGGCTGCGATGACCAACGCAAACGTCAGTACCAGCTGAAACGCGATGAGCTTACCGCCGACGCGCAACGATCCGATAATCTCGTAGCCGGCCAAGCCGACGTTGACGAGGATGCCGAGCACGGCAAGCCATTTGCTCCCTCTGGAATCGGGACGCACCGCGCGCACGAGCATAACGCCCGCAATGCTCGCCGTCAGCTCAAACGGCAACTCGCCGGCGGCCTCGATAAAGCGGCCGTACATGCTGCCGATGTTGAACAGCGCGCTCGAGATCTGATAATCGAAGAAGCTGCCCACGCCCAGGCAAAGGGCAAGGATAACCGCGATAGCAGCGGCGTCTTTCTTGTAGATGTACCCGAACATGCTTTCCTTTCGATGGAACCAGATTGCCCAAATGGGGCGTTTGCAGCGTCGACCCGTTAGTCGTCATCACTAGCACCCAACTGCTGCAGCAGCATGAGCGCCGCCGCCACGGGGCCGGTGCCGTCGTTGGCGTCGAGGCCGCGACCCAGGCCGCTGCCCGCACCGGCGCCCGCCTTGTAGGGCACCGACAGCTTGCGGCTCTTGGGGAAGTTCACCGCACCATAGCGGGTCTTAAGCTCAAAGGCCACCTTCTTGGGCACGTCGACGCCCAAAAACGTGATGCGACCGCCGCTGAGCGTGACGCTCTCGAGCCCCAGACGCTCGCCACGAATGCGGATGCGTGCGCGATTGAACAGGTTGAGTCCCGCCAACGGCAGCTCGCCATGCGCGGCCTCGGTCTCTTCCTGCACCTCATCGATGCTCTCCAGGTCCTCGGCCGCTGCGAGCTTACGGTACACGAGCACGCGCTGGTCCACCGCCGGCAGGTACTCCTCGGACAAGAAGTAGTCGGCCGGCAGGTTAATACCCACGCTCGCCGCCTCCACGCCGGCGTCGTCATCGCCGCGCGCCTCGGCCACGGCCTGGCCCAACATCTGCGTAAACAGGTCAAAGCCCACGCTCGACAGGTTGCCGTGCTGCTCGGCGCCCATAAGCGAGCCGGCACCGCGAATCTCCAGGTCGCGCATGGCGATGCGCATGCCGCTGCCCAGGTCCTGGAACTCGGAAAGTGCGGTCAGGCGCGCCGTGGCCTCCTCGGTGAGTGGCAGCTCGCCCGGGAACATAAAGTACGCGTAGGCCTGCGTGGCAGAGCGGCCCACGCGGCCCTTGAGCTGGTAGAGCTGCGCCAGGCCCAGACGCTGCGAATCCTCGATGATGAGCGTGTTGGCGGTCGCGTTGTCGATGCCGCTCTCCACAATGGTCGTGGCGATGAGCACGTCGATCTTCTTGGTCGCGAACTCGATCATCACGTCCTCGACCTCGCGCGGGCTCATCTTGCCGTGCGCTACGCCCACGCGCGCCTCGGGCGCGGCCTCGTGCACGCGCGCCACGGCATCGTCGATGGTCTTGACGCGGTTGGACACGTAGTACACCTGGCCGCCGCGACCCACCTCCAGGCGAATCGCCGCGCTCACCACATCGGGGTCGTACTCCCCCACGTGCACGATCACGGGGCGACGCCCGGTGGGCGGCGTCGTGATCAGGCTCATGTCGCGCACGCCGCTCGTGGCCATCTGCATGGTTCGCGGAATCGGCGTTGCCGAAAGCGTGAGCACGTCAATCTGCTCGCGCAGGTTCTTGAGCTGTTCCTTGTGCTGCACGCCAAAGCGCTGTTCCTCGTCGATGATCACCAGGCCCAGGTTCTTGGGGTTCACATCGGCCGAAAGCAGACGGTGGGTGCCGATGAGCACATCGATCGTGCCCTCGGCAAACGCCTTGAGCGCGCGCTTCTGCTGTGCCGGCGTGCGGAAGCGGCTGAGCACCTCGACCTCAAGGCCAAACGGGGCAAAACGCTCAAAGAACGTCTCGTAGTGCTGCTGGGCCAGAATGGTCGTGGGGCAAAGCACCATGACCTGGCGACCGGAGTCCACGCACTTAAACGCCGCGCGCAGGGCGACCTCGGTCTTGCCAAAGCCCACGTCGCCGCACAGCAGGCGGTCCATGGGCTTGGGCGCCTCCATGTCGGCCTTGATGTCGGCGATGGCCTCCAGCTGGTCGCGCGTCTCGTCGTAAGGGAAGCTCTGCTCCATCTCGATCTGCTCGGGCGTGTCGGGCGGGCAGGCGATACCGGTAATCGACGAGCGGCGCGTATACAGATCGACCAGGTCGAACGCCAGCTTTTTGGCGTTTTTGCGCGCCTTGTTGGTGGCACGCGTCCAGTCGGCGGTATTGAGCCTAGTCAGGCGCGGCTTGTCGCCGTCGGGACCGACGTATCGCGTGATACGGTCGACCTGCTCGAGCGGCACGTAGAGTTTGTCGCCGTCGGCATATTCCAGCAAAAAGTAGTCGCGTTCCTTGCCGCCCACTTCCTGGCGCGCGATCTCGCTAAAGAGCGCGATGCCGTGGGTAGCGTGCACCACGTAGTCACCCGGCTTAAACGGGAATGTGATCTGCGTAACGTCCACCTTGCGGCGGCTGCGCGCGCGGTTGGCGTCCATGCGGGCGTTGAGGTCGGCGATTGAGAACACGGCCAGGTTGGCATCGGGCACCACCACGCCCTGCGGCAAGGCGGCATCGACAAAGGTCACGCGTCCGCGCGAGATGGTGGGCACGGCGGCACCGGCGGCAGCCTGGACCGCGCCCGCCTCGAGCGAGCGGGCGTTGAGTGCGTCGGCGCGGCGCTCGCGAATGGAAGCATGGGCCTCCTGGCGGGCAGCACGGTCGGCAGAATCTGCCGCTGCCACGCGTACGCGCTCGCCAATGACGCCGGCGTTTTCGGGCGCTGCCGTCAGCGATTCCTCAAAGGTGATGCCCTCGTCGCCAAAGGTGAGCTCCATCGACTCGCGCGCGCCGCGATCGGGAATGGCAAACACGCAGGCGTAGCGCTTGCCTACGACTTCCTGAATGCGCGTCATAAAGCGGTTGTCCGAGCCCGCGATGGCCGGCTGCTCAATCTTGAGCTCCGCCGTCACCGCGCCGCCGGCGCGAATCAGGCTCACATAGTTCAGGCGCTGCTGAGCACCAAAATCGAGCTGCTGGGCACGTACATACAGGCCATCCAGTCGGTCAATCCCCGCCTCGCCGGCACGCGCCTCGATATCCTCGTAGGCGCGCAGGCAGTCGTCGAACAGCGAGCGCGGCTCGGATAGAACCACGAGCGCCTTGCCGCCCACGTGTGCCAGTGGGCTTACGGTCTGGCCGTACATCACCGGCAAAAAGCGGTCGAGCTCGGGCGTGACGATGCGTGCATCCACCATCTCGAGCAGCGCCGCCAGCTTGCTATCGTCCTGGCTGGCGCGATAGAGCGCCACATGCATGTTGTGGACCGCATCGTCGGTAAGCGCCAGCTCACGGCAGGGGAAGATCTCGATACTGTCCTCGTTGCCAATGGTTTGGCCCGTGGAGCTCACCATGCGGCGAATGCGATCAATTTCGTCGCCGAAGAACTCGATGCGCACGGGTGCCTTTTCCTGTGCGGGGAACACCTCGACGGTGTCGCCGTGAACGCGAAACAAGCCGGGTGCATCGGCGGCGCCGGCATTGGTGTAGCCCATGCCCACCAAGCGCTGCGGCACCTCGTCAAAAGGAATCTCCTCGCCCACCGCAAAAGTGGTGGACTCCCAATAGCGGCTCTCGACCGGCGGTACGCAGCGCAGCAGCGCACGGGCCGAGGCAACCATGATGCAGTTGTCCCCGCGCACGATGCGCCCCAGAGCCTCGCAGCGCTGCGCCACCACGGCGTCGTCGGGCGCCTGTTCGCGCCACGGATAGTCCTTGCGCTCGGGAAAACGGCACACGTGCGCTAGGCCCACGTAGGCGGCAAGGCTACGCGCGGCGCGATCGGCCGCATCCTCGCCGCTCACGATATAGACCGTCGGGCGCGGACGGCGCGCAAACTGGGCGGCCGCCATAAGCGTGCGGCCCGACTGCGACACAGCCAGCGTCACGTCCTCGCCAGCATCGAGTCCGGCCTCGACGGTCTGCAAGGCCTCGGCAGTGTAGAGCTGCGCGGCTATACGGTGAATGAGCATGCTGTTCCTCCGGCATTGCAACGCCAAAAGCCCGCCGAGGCAAGCTCGGCGGGTATGCGGCGGATTTCGTTGCCTGTCATGGTAACGCATGAGGTGGGCACGCCAGCGCGCGCCGAACAGCCACCCCAAAACGCGCATGCCCGAACGCCCTCGGCACAAAACAGCCTGATCGGACAGCACCAATTACCAGCTTCTACCTGCATTACTTTGCAATTATGGCAATTTCTACTTTACAGTTGTGGTAACTTCTAGTTAGTAATTATGGTTTTTTGCCTTGCCGATGTGGCAAATCCCAAAGACCTGCCACGAAACCCGGCAGATACCGACAAACTCGGTACGAGACTTTCAAACCAAAAGCATGCCTACGAGCATGAGATGCTAGACACGAAGGGCGTTAAAAATGATTGAGCGAACCATGGCCCAGAAGCTACGCGACATGTCAGAATGGTTTCCCGTCGTCTCGCTTACGGGGCCACGCCAAAGCGGCAAGTCAACTCTCATCAAGGCCGTTTTTCCTGAATATGAATATCTCAACCTCGAAAACCCGGAAGTCCGTCGCGCCGCACTCGATGTCCCCGTCGGCTTTATCAGCAGGCGCCCCGATCATCTGATCATCGACGAGGCCCAATATGCACCGGAGCTGTTCAGCATGATTCAGGTCGCCTCCGACGAACGCGGAAGGACCGGCCAGTATGTATTGTCCGGCTCGCAAAACTTTTTGCTCATGCACAACATCCAGCAATCGCTTGCCGGGCGCGTCGGCATGCTCAAACTCCTGCCTCTCTCCTACCAGGAGCTCAGCGACACGCAAATCTCGCTTGACACCTACCTGATTCGCGGGGGATACCCGCGCATATACGATGCGGGCATCCCCACCGATATGTTCTACCAAAATTACCTTATGACCTATGTGGAACGCGACGCGGGCGGCCTTCTCGACGTGCGCAACCTGAGCTCCTTTAGAAAAATGATCGGGCTGTGCGCGGCTTGCGTGGGAGGGCTGCTCAACCTATCAAGACTCGCCGCTGATGTGGGAGTCGCCACGGCGACGATCAGCTCGTGGCTTTCGATCCTGCAATCAAGCTATTTGGTGTTCCTGCTTCAACCATATGCTGGAAACATGCGCAAGCGGCTTACCAAAGCGCCAAAATTGTACTTCTACGACACGGGACTACTTTGCCATCTGCTTGGCATTCACGACGAGCGCAGTCTCATGAACCACCCCCTAAGCGGGGAAATATTCGAAAACCTCGTTGTCTCGGAACGCCAGAAGGCATACCTCAACAGAGGCCTCGAGCCCACGCTTGCCTTTTATCGCGACGACAGCAAACGAGAGATCGACCTTATCGATCTAACAGAGCCGGCTCGCCCACAGGCGTTCGAAATCAAATCGGGCGCTACCTACCGCGACACATTCGCTCGACACCTACGCTCTGTTGGTTCCGAACTTGGCATTCCCGCAAAGGACCGAGCCGTCGTATATCACGGCTCCGAGCGCTACGATACCGAGGGGGCATCGGTCGTGCCGGTAGAAGAGTTCTTGCTTCGGGAGTCGTAGCGAGCGCCGTGGTCACCGGCCGCGTCCCGATTTGTACCGCCCGGAGATACGCAAGAGTGGCGACCTGTCCTTGTAACCTAGCTCACCCGTACGCTGGGGCACAAATCCGCCAGCGGGCACTCGTCGCACTTAGGTTTGCGGGCGTCGCAGATCTCGCGGCCAAAGGTAATCCACTGGTGGTTGACCGATTCCCAATACTCGTGCGGCAAAATCTTGAGCAGGTCTTGCTCGGTCTTGAGCGGCTCCTTGGCATGCGTCTTGGGACTCAGCATCAGGCGGTGCGCAATGCGGTTGACGTGTGTATCGACCGCGATGCCCTCGACAATGCCAAATCCCACGTTGAGCACGATGTTCGCCGTCTTGCGACCCACACCCGGCAGTTTGACGAGCTCCTTCATGTCGGCCGGCACCTCGCCACCATAATCGGCAACGATCATCTGCGCGGCCTCCACAGCGTGCTTGGCCTTACTCTTATAAAAGCCGAGTGACTTAATGGTGTCGGCCACATCGGCCACGCTCGCCCCCGCCATGGCCTCGGGCGTGGGCCACTGGGCAAACAGCTTCGGCGTCACCTTGTTGACCTGCGCGTCGGTCGTCTGCGCCGAGAGCAGCACCGCGATGAGCAGCCTAAAGGGATTCTCGTGGTCCAAAAAGCACTCGACCGGGCCATAGCGACGGTTGAGGCGCTCGCACACCTCAACGGCGCGCTCGCGTTTGGCGGCATTGGTCTCGCGTGGCATAACGACTCCTCGGCTCAGCGGCATAACAAACTTATGGGCACGATTGTCCCACGTATGGGGTCTTTACGCCTCCAAAAATGCGCCGGTCTGGCGGCCCCACAGGCTTGCGTACTCGCCGCCCGCCTCGACAAGCTGCGCATGCGTACCGTCCTCGACAATCTCGCCGTTCGCCAGTACCACGATGCGGTCGAGCGCCGCCACGGTGGACAGGCGATGCGCCACCACAATGGAGGTGCGGCCGCGCATCAGGTTCTCGAGCGCCTCCTGCACCAGCGCCTCGGACTCGCTGTCCAGGGCAGACGTCGCCTCGTCGAGCACCAGAATCGGCGCGTCGGTCAGGATAGCGCGGGCAATGGCCACGCGCTGGCGTTGGCCGCCCGAAAGCTTAACGCCGCGCTCGCCCACCATGGTGTCAAAGCCACGGGGCAGGCGGTCGATAAACTCCAGGGCATTGGCCAGACGCGCGGCCTCGCGGATCTGCTCGTCGGTGGCGTCGGGACGGCCGTAGGCGATATTCTCGCGAATGGAGCGATGGAACAGCAGCGCCTCCTGCGGTACGTAGGCAACCTGGCGGCGCAGGCTCTGCTGCGTGCAGCGCGAGACGTCCTGGCCGTCCACGAGCACGCGGCCGCCCTGTACGTCGTCCAGGCGCAGCAACAGCTTGGTGAGCGTCGTCTTGCCCGAGCCCGATTTGCCCACCAGGCCCACGCGCTGGCCCGCCGCCACATGAAGCGTCAGGTCGTCGAACACGCTCTCGCCCGCCGCGGCGTCACGGTATGCGAAGCTCAGGTGCTCAAAATCAATCGCGCCCTCGCTCACTTTGAGCTCGAGGGCGTTCTCGTCGTCTGCCACCAGACGCGGCTCGTCCAGCACACGCGTCATCTCTGCCGCATCACCCAACGCGCGGTTGATGCGCTGCATCATGGAGCTCACGTAGTTCAGACGCATGGTGAGGTTGTACGTATAGGTAAAGATCATGACGAGCGCGCCGGCCGAGATGCCAAACCACGCGTTGCCGCCCGCGACGAACACACTCACCACGGCCATAGTGATGACGATAAGGCCCGAGGTCGTAAAGTTGCGCTGCATCATGGCGTGCATCGAGACCGTCTCGGCGTCGCGTGCAGCACGGTCGGCGGTATCGAACAGGTCGCGCTCAAAGTCCTCGCGCCCACAGGTCTTAACGGCTAGGATGTTCGTGACCGCGTCGGACAGCACGCCCGACAGCTTGTTCTGCGCGGCGGACGTCGCGGCCGAAAGCGGCATGATACGCTTGTACATAAGCCAGACAAACGCGATGTAGACGACCATAATGCCCACCAGGATCACGGTAAATGTCGGCACCACCGGGGCGAGCGCCGCCACCGTGCAGACAACCGAGGTGATAGTGGGAATGAGCGAATACACCGTCACGTCCACCAGACCCGTGTAGCCGCTCATAAAACGGCTCGTCTGGCTCACAAGCGATCCACCAAAACGGCTGGTGTGGAATGTCATGGATTGATTGGAGAGCGTGTCAAAGCACAGGCGCGCCAGGTGATAGTTGCCCGCAATCTCGAGCTTGTAGACGGTGTAGTCCTGCAGCTTGGAGAGGATTTGGCCCACTAGGTTAACGAGCACCAGCGCCAGAATGTAAGGGCCAAAGACCTCAAACACCTGGTCACCCGCCACGGGG
>ERZ826613.2398-NODE-2398-length-18636-cov-5.112211_pt1 | contig 18636 bp, 12 predicted proteins | sample MGYA00519925_ERZ826613 | MGnify/ENA primary metagenome ERZ826613 (study PRJEB31778, sample SAMEA3449236) | human gut metagenome | biome: human gut; feature: human-associated habitat; material: faeces | place: United Kingdom | collected 2010/2012 ... | reverse complement strand
TGGACGAGCTGCAGCTGATGACCATGCTGAACGGTGAGTACGACCACAGCAACGCCATCCTGACCTTCCACGCAGGCACCGGCGGCACCGAGGCACAGGACTGGGCCGAGATGCTCTACCGTATGTACAACAAGTGGGCGCAGGCTCACGGCATGACCGTCGAGGTCCTGGATTATCAGGACGGCGACGAGGCCGGCATGAAGAGCGCTTCCATGATGGTCAAGGGCGCCAACGCCTACGGCCTGCTCAAGAGCGAGAACGGCGTCCACCGTCTGGTGCGCGTCTCTCCCTTTGACGCCAACGCCCGCCGTCAGACCAGCTTTGCTTCGCTGGAAGTCATGCCCGAGCTGGACAACACCATCCAGGTGGACATCCGCCCCGAGGACATCGAGATGCAGGTCTACCGCTCCTCCGGTGCCGGCGGCCAGCACATCAACAAGACTTCTTCCGCTGTCCGACTCATCCATAAGCCCACCGGCATCGTGGTCAGCTGCCAGACCCAGCGCAGCCAGTTCCAGAACCGCGACTACGCGATGGAAATGCTGAAGGCAAAGCTGTACCAGATCGCCAAGCAGCAGCACATGGATAAGATCGACGACATCAAGGGCGTCCAGAACGAGATCGCATGGGGCCACCAGATCCGCTCCTACGTCTTCATGCCCTACACCATGGTCAAGGACCACCGCACCAACTACGAGACCGGCAACGTGGACGCTGTCATGGACGGCGACCTCGACGGCTTCATCTTCGCTTACCTCAAGGCTGCAAGCCGTGGTGAGCTGCAGGATACCTAAAATCAGAGCATAACAAAAACGTCTGTACTTCGTTTGGAGGTACAGACGTTTTTCTTTTTATTCGAGGTCGCCGAGTATCCCCGGCCAGAGGGCTTCCTCCTGCCGCATGGCGACGAAGCAGCAGTCGAGGTACATCTTGTTTACGGCAGCGACGATGGTACCGCGCAGCAGACGCTTTTCGTCGGCGGCATCCGGGTCGAGGCCGCGGATGGTGCTGCCGGCACCGAAGATGTAGGGCAGGCAGTTCTCCACCTCGTCGCAGAAGTAGTCGTAGGCTTCGGCGGCGGTGCAGTGAGCCCGCTGCATCTGAAAGAGGGTGTCGATGTTTTCCAGCGAGAGGACATTTTTAGACAATACGATATAGATGAGAGAAGCCAGCTGTTCGCGGGAATACTTCTTTTTGACGGGGTGGGAGATGACTCCTTTCTTGACGTAGTTGCTCACCATGGAGGGGGTGAGCTCCACCCCGGGGAAGCCCCGGAAGCAGCTGTTGACGAGCTGCACGGTCTGGTCGAGATACAGCCCCACGGAGGGCAGCTCCCGGTAGCGCGGCAGGGAAAACCCGGCGGCGCAGGCCGTGACACGGCGTTTCATTTCCTGATTCATGGTGGTAGTATAGCGCATTTTTGAGTCGGGGTCAACCGTTTATGAAAACAATATTAAGAATTTTACAAATCGCTTGACAGGTTTTTGAAAAACTGATATAGTGGACTCACCGAACGTAAAAAATGCGGCGGACACCCGCCGGAATGGAGATAGATGAGATGAAACGAATCGTTGTGGACTCTTCCGCCAGCCTGTACAAGCTGGACGGCGTGGATTTTGCTGCTGTGCCTCTGAAGATCGTGACCGACGAGAGGGAATACCTCGACGACGGCACGCTGAACGCCGTGGAAATGGCGACTACCCTGCGCACCTATAAGGGCAAGACCAGCACCTCCTGCCCCAACATCGGCGACTGGCTGGAGGCTTATGAGGGCGCAGATGAAATTTATGCCATCACCATCACCGGCACCCTGTCGGGCAGCTGCAACGCCGCCCAGCTGGCCGCAGAAGAGTATCAGGCAGAGCACCCGGGTGCTCAGGTCTTTGTGCTGGACAGCCTGTCTGCCGGCCCGGAACTGGTGCTGCTGGCAGAGCATATCCGTGCGCTCATCGAAGAGGGCAGGGACTTTGACGAGGTGTGCGAAGAGATGCTGCGCTACCGTCACCACACCCATCTGCTGTTCTCGCTGGAATCGCTGGCGAATCTGGCCCGGAATGGCCGGGTGAAGCCCGCTGTGGCTGCTGTGGCGCGGATGCTCAACATCCGGGTCATCGGCAAGGCCAGCGATGTGGGCGAACTGGATGTCCTCTGCAAGACCCGCGGCGAGCACGGCGCTCTCGAGCGCATCGTGCTGGAGCTCAAAAGCCACGGCTACACCAACGGCAAGGTCATCATTGCCCACTGCGGCAACCCCGCCGCCGCCGAGCGCCTGATGCACATGGTGCGGGCTGTCTTCGAGGGCGCACAGGTGCGGGTGACCGAGTGCGGCGGCCTGTGCAGCTACTACGCCGAGCTGGGCGGCCTCATGGTGGGCTTCGAGGACGCGGACGCCTGAGCTTGAAATCTCCGCATCTCTGCGCTATACTATTCCCATAAAAATGCTGCCGAAAGGCAGCGGAGGAGGCGCAGATGTTCTTTCGGCTGCCGGTCGTACGGTTCTTCAATCGTGTCATCAACAGGGCCACGGTCACAGTGGCCCTTGTTTTGCTACAGATCGGCTGGCTGCTCTGGGCCTTCTTCTCCCTCACCGCCGGAAAGGTGTGGGTGAATGCGGGGCTGAATGTCCTCAGCCTCTTCATCACCCTCTACCTCGTGCGGAAGGACGAGAACAGCGACTATAAGATCATTTGGCTCGTCCTCATCGGGATGATGCCGCTGCTGGGCGGTGCGCTCTATCTGGCCTTCGGCAACAAGGCCCCCGCCAAGCGGATGCGCCAGCGGATGCAGGCGGTGGAGCGCCAGCACACCGCCGACCTCGCCCAGCAGCCGGGCCAGACCGACGCCCTCGACCCCGCCAGCAGGGGACTGAGCCGGTATGTTTCGGAGTACGGGCCATACCCCGCATGGAAAAACTCCACGGCAAAATATTACCCCTGCGGTGAGGCCATGTACCCTGACCTGCTGGCCGACCTCGAAAAGGCAGAGCGGTTCATCTTCCTCGAGTTCTTCATCGTCCGCACCGGCAAGATGTGGAAGGGGGTAGAGGACATCCTTGTCCGCAAGGCGGCGCAGGGGGTGGATGTCCGGCTCATCTACGACGATTTCGGCAGTCTGCTGGGTCTGCCGTCCGATTTCGTGGTGCAGATGGAGCGGGCGCATATCCGCTGCATCCCGTTCAACCCGGTGGTGCCGCTGGTGTCGCTGGTCATGAATCACCGCGACCACCGGAAGATCGTGGTCGTGGACGGAAATACAGCCTATACGGGCGGCATCAATCTGGCCGACGAGTATATCAATGAAGAAGAGAGGTTCGGCTACTGGAAGGACGCAGCTCTCCGCACCGAGGGCGCGGCGGTCTGGAACTTCACGGTGATGTTCCTCGACCACTGGAACGCCTTCCGCCCCAGCGAGGAGGATTATGCGCCCTTTATGCCTCAGGCTGAGTCCCTGTCTGCCCAGTCGGACGGAGTGATACAGCCCTACGGGGACAGCCCGCTGGACGAAGAGGCTCTGGCCGAGACGGTCTACCTGAATATCATCAATCAGGCCCAGCGGTATGTCTATATCTATACGCCCTACTTCGCGGTGGGCGAGACCATGCTGGAAGCCCTCAAGGCGGCGGCAAAGCGGGGCGTGGACGTCCGGCTGGTGCTGCCGGGCATCCCGGACAAGAAGCTCATCTTCCGGCTGACCCGCTCCTATTATGTGCCGCTGCTCCGGGCGGGGGTGCGCATCTACGAGTTCACGCCCGGCTTTCTCCACGCCAAGTGCTACGTCAGCGATGACCGCGCCGCCGTGGTGGGCAGCATCAACATGGATTACCGCAGCCTCTTCCTCCACTTTGAGTGCGGGGCGCTGCTGCTCTATAACAGTCAGGTCATTGCTCTGCGGGACGATGTGCTTCGCACCCTGCCAGAGTGCCGGGAAGTGCAGCTGGCCGACTGCCGCACCTCGCTGGCCGGGACGCTGCTGGACAGTGTGCTCCGCCTGCTGAGCCCGCTGATGTGAGCGATACTGTGGTGGAATAAGTGGCGAAGTGACAACTTAATGATATATCTACGTTATATTTTATCACTTCGCCAACTTGGCGAAGTGCTTTGACTTGGCGAACTGGTCACTTCGCCAGCTGTGCTCATTTCGCCACGGTGGCGGAGTGACATTCTCGACGATGTTTCGTTTATAATTTCTCACTTCGCCAGATAACACGTCGGTCTCAGAGCACAGTTGTAAATTTTCTGCGTGGTGCTTGACTTTTGCGGGGAATCGCATATAATAAAGATGGTAAATGTGGAAGCCAATATGTCATTGACACACCCAAAAGGAAAAGACCCCCTCCCGGAGCTGCTATCTCCGAAAGGGGGTCCTTTTTAGTGCTTACGGCCCTTCAGCCATCCGTCAAGCCACTTACAAATGTAGTAAGAAGCTACATTTGCTCCGACGGACAGGATAAATGTGGAAATATACGCCATTGGACAACACCTCCCTTCCCATAAAACTGGGCGGGGTAGGCCGCAGGACAAGTATAACACAGTTTCCAACAAAAAGATACATAAATAAATAGACTCCTGTCGGGCTATACTACTCCCAAAGAGATGAAAGGGAGCGTAACGCTTATGACACAGAGACAAAAAGCTCTTCTGAGCTGTGCCGTGGCGGCGGCACTGCTGCTGTCCGGTTGCCGCAAAGGCAACAGCGATTCCGGCAGCATGAGCAGTTCGAACGCCATGTCCGGCTCGTCCGGCAGCGCCAGCACCACCCAGACCGGCGGCTGGAAGACCGGCCTCGGCATCCTGACCGAGGCTTCCGATGAGGCCCGTACCGGCACCATCCATACCATCGCTGCCGCCGTCCTGCTGGACGGAGACGGCAAGCTGGCCGACGTGATGCTGGATGAGCTGGAAGTGGAAGTTACCGCCGACGGCAAAGGCGTCGTCACCATGCCTACCGACTACCGCACCAAGCGCCAGAAAGGGGACGACTACCCGCTGGCAGCGGCATCTTCGCTGAAAAAGGGCTGGGCCGAGCAGGCCGATGACTTCGCCGACTACCTCACCGGCATGACGCCCGAGCAGGCATCCATGCTGGAAACGGATAAGGACGGCAAGGCTGTGGACGCCGACCTGCTGTCCGGCTGCACCATCCGGGTGGATAAGTACCGCGACGCCGTGGCGAAAGCCTGCACGAATGCATCCGCCCTCGGCGCGGCGAAGGGCGACCGGGTGAGCCTCGGCGTGGAGGCGGAGAATGCCTCTTCGGACATCACCGCCACCGACGATAAGGATGTGAACGCAGAAGTTGACCTTACCGTCGTGGCCCTGACTCTGGATGCCGATGGCCGTGTGACCAGCGCCATCGGCGACATGGCAGAGCCTGCGCTGACCATCGCGGCAGACGGCGGCGTCACCGCCCCGGACACCGTCCGCTCCAAGCTTGAGCTGGGCGACAGCTACGGGATGCGGAATGCATCCAGCCTCGGCAAGGAGTGGTACGAGCACAGCGAGGGCTATTGCAGCTACCTCAAGGGCAAGACTGAGAAAGAGGTGGCGGACATCCCTGCCGACGGCTCGGACGCCGACCTCGCGGCCCTCTGTACCATCTCCATCGACGCCCTGCAAAAGGCCGCAGGGGATGCGTTTGAGAATGCGTCATTATAAATTGAACGGAAAGTCTGACCGTCACCGTGAGGTGGCGGTTTTCTTTTTGTCCTTTGTACAAATACACCGAAAACCCTATCGGAAAGGGGCGGTCTGCGGGCAAAACGCGAAAAAATCGGTTTTCCTCTTGCAAAACGGGGCAAAACGCGCTATTCTATAGTCACAGTTTAACAATTTAGCATGGTAAAGCGGTAAAACGAAGCGCTGCTTCTGCTGAAACTGAGGGAGGAAATTACAACATGAAACGTCTGGTATCTGCTTTTCTGGCCGGTGCGATGGCACTGAGCCTTGCCGCCTGCGGCGGTTCTGCATCCACTTCTACGGCTGCTTCTTCTGCCGCCGCCTCTGCCGCCCCGGCAAGCTCCGTGGCCGCTGACAGCGACCTGGCTTACCTCCAGTCCAACGGCAAGATGGTCATCGGCTACACCGTGTATGAGCCGATGAACTACACCGACGCCGACGGCAACTTCACCGGTTTCGATACCGAGCTGGCCACCGCTGTCTGTGAGAAGCTGGGTGTCGAGCCGGAGTTCGTGGAGATCAACTGGGACACCAAGGAGACCGAGCTGGCTGCAAAGAGCATCGACTGCATCTGGAACGGCCTGACCCTGACCGATGACCGCGAGGAGAACATGGCCTGCACCAAGCCCTACGTCAAGAACGCCCAGGTCGTCGTGGTGAAGGACGGCACCGACTACACCTCCACCGCCGACCTCATCGGCAAGACCGTGGTGGCCGAGGCCGGCTCTGCCGGTGAGACCACCATCACCGAGAACGCCGACCTGTCTCAGGCTGATTTCATCTCCAAGGCTGTTCAGACTGACTGCCTGATGGAAGTCGCCGCTGGCACTGCTGACGCCGCCATCCTCGACCTGACTCTGGCTTCTGCCATGATCGGCGAGGGTACCGACTACGCAAACCTCAAGATGGTGGATGAGCTGAACGTCGAGGAGTACGGCGTGGCCTTCCGCAAGGACAGCGACGTGGCCGAGGCTGTGGACAATGCATTCGACGAGCTGAAGGCTGACGGCACCATGCAGACTCTGGCCGACAAGTACGGCCTGACTCTGGCTGAGTAACTTACATTATAAACGGATAGGTGTAGTGATTCTGTGACTGTGATTTTGGAGCGTCTGACCGGCGCATTCGCGCTCAACTGTGAGCTGTTCTTTCTGACCTTGCTGTTTTCGCTGCCGCTGGGCCTTGTGGTGGCCTTTGGCTCCATGAGCCGGTGCGCACCGCTGCGGGGCGTCGTCAAGACCTTCGTGTGGGTCATCCGCGGCACGCCGCTGATGCTCCAGATCATCGTCATCTACCTTGGCCCCGGCCTGCTGGGTATGACCAACCCTTGGCCCTCCGGCTCTTCGGGCCGTCTGGTGGCGGCGGTGGTGGCTTTCGCCATCAACTACGCCTGCTACTTCTCTGAGATCTACCGCGGCGGCATCGAGGCTGTGCCGAAAGGCCAGACCGAAGCCGGTCAGGTGCTTGGCATGACCAAGAGCCAGATCTTTTTCAAGGTCACGCTCCTGCAGGTCGTCAAGCGCATCCTGCCCCCGATGGGCAACGAGGTCATCACGCTGGTGAAGGATACCTCGCTGGCGAATGTCATCGCCAACAAGGAGATCATCATGATGGCGAAGGAGTACAGCGCCAAGGGCCTTATCTGGCCGCTGTTCTCCACCGCGATTTTCTTCCTCGTCTTTGTCGGCGCACTTACCCTGCTGCTGGACTGGGCCGAGAAAAAGATGGACTATTTCCGCTGCTAAGGAGGATACTGAATTATGGCATTACTCGAAGCCTCCGGCATCGGGAAGAATTTCGGCGAGACGAAAGTTCTCAAGGACATCTCGCTCACACTGGAACAGGGCGAGGCGCTGGCGATCATCGGCTCGTCCGGCTCGGGCAAGACGACGCTGCTGCGCTGCCTGAATTTCCTTGAGCGTCCCGACACCGGCGTCATCAGGGTGAACGGCGAGACCATGTGGGACGCCGCCGACCCTGCCACCCAGCGGGAGAGCGAGGTGCGGAAAAAGCGTCTCCACTTCGGCCTCGTGTTCCAGAACTTCAACCTTTTCCCCCAGTACACCGCGCTGGAAAACGTGATGCTGGCGGGGGAGCTTCTGGCAAAGGAGCAGCCCGACTACAAGGCCAACAAAAAGGCCATCCACGCCCAACTGGAAGCACAGGCCCGTGACCTGCTGGCCCAGATGGGCCTGTCGGAGCGGGCAGGCCACTACCCCCACCAGCTCTCCGGCGGTCAGCAGCAGCGGGTGGCCATCGCCCGCGCACTGGCGCTCCACCCGGACATCCTCTGCTTCGATGAGCCCACCAGCGCCCTTGACCCGGAGCTGACCGGCGAAGTCCTCCGTGTCCTGCGGGACCTCGCCGACCGAAAGACCACCATGATCATCGTCACCCATGAGATGCACTTCGCCCGCGACGTGGCCGACCGCATCCTATTCATGGACGGCGGCGTCGTGGTGGAGGAAGGCCCGGCCCGCCAGCTCATCGACCACCCCCAGGAGGAGCGCACCAAGCAGTTTTTGGCGCACTACTCTGAATAAGACAGGCTATGGCCCTCCCCGCTCGGGAGGGCTTTTTTGCGCCACTCACGCCGAAAACACCACGATTCGCGCGGTTTTTATTTACATTCTCTGATTTTTTTGGTAAGCTTGCATCAGATGAAGCTGATTCTTCAAAAGACGAACAGACCAAAGGAGGACAGACTATGAGACTGAAGAGCGCACTCCGGCGGGGCGTGGCCGCCGCCGTCATCGCGGGCATCGTGGTGAGTTCCGGCATCCCGGCCTATGCGGCCCGGTGGGACATCGCCAACGGCGACATCACCGTGAAAGCAGGCGACGCCGAAGGAAAGAACAAGGTCTCACAGGGCGAGACCATCGACAAGGACGACACCAACACCGTCATCACCGGCGAGTCGGATAAGAACACCGTCACCATCGACACCTCCAAGGGCAACGTGGACGTCACCTTCGACGACCTGAAGATCGACGTCAGCGGCAAGAAGGAGGGGGATGGCAGCGGTGACGGCCCTGTCCGGGAGAGCAAAGCCGCCGTCACCGTGCAGGGCGACCACGATGCGACCATCGAGCTGGACGGTGACAACGAGCTGAAGAGCGGCGGTTATAATGCGGGTCTTGAGAAGAACGAACACGAGTCGAAAGGAACTCTGACCATCAAGGACGACAATGATACCAAAGGCGCGCTGACCGCTGAGGGCGGCTTCGGCGGCGCAGGCATCGGCGGAGGCATCGAGAGCACCGGCAGCAACATCACCATCCGGGGCGGCACCATCGAGGCTGTGGGCGGGAGCAACGCGGCAGGCATCGGCGACGGAGCAGGCCGCGCGTCGGACGACACCGACGACCCGAACCCGGGAGACCTCTACATCTGCGGCGACGCCGAGGTGACGGCCAAGGCGGGAAGCCAGATGACGGACGCCAAGGCCCCGGCCATCGGCGGCAGCTACGGCGAAGTACCCACGGAGAACCTTTCTGACGATGAACATAAGGTGACGGGAGGACGGCTGACCCGTCTGAACGCGGACGGCACCGTGATGGAGGGGATGGGCTACGACTACACCTCCACCCCCACGCCCCAGCCGGAGGAGGACGAGGACGACGACGATGACGTCCCGCCCCCGGCACAGGAGAATGCCCCCGAACCCCTGCCCGGCGGCATGGTGGTGGGCGGCTTCTTTTCCAGCCGGGTCACCATCCAGCGGCTGGATCCTGCTTTGGCCATTATTGAGAGCACCGACCCCATGCCCGGCAGCGTAAAGGCCGGCGACGCCGGAGAGGTCCTCACCCCGGGGGGTGTGGTGCTTATTGAGAGCGCCGCTCCCCGCTCCACCGTCACCACCGACATCTCCAGCCTCCGGGAGGACGGCGTGGAGGACATCTTCTTCCGCTATGAGGACACCATGACCCACTATAGCGTGGACAAGATGGCCGACGCGGCGGGCGAGGACGCTGACGTGGAGCTGAAGCAGAACAGGGAGGACATCAGCCTCCGGCTGGACGGCGAGACGCGGGACGACCTGTCGGAGCGCTATCTGGAGTGGGTGCCGGTGCAGACGCCAGAGCCGCAGGAGTGGCTGATATTGACCCACGAACTCGCGAAAAAAAGGGACGACCTCCCGAGTTTGGATTGGTGGCTCGAGCCTGAGAGAGAGGAAACGGTAGAGCAAAAAACGAGTGAAGAGCTCAGACGTGAACTCGACGAATTACTGAAACAAGAGCGGGAGATGATGGACTTCCAACTCGCGAAAAAAAGGGACGACCTCCCGAGTTTGGATTGGTGGCTCGAGCCTGCGAGAACGGAAACGCCGAGAATCGGGCTTGAGGAGACCCTGAAACAGCTGGCTTCCCGATTTGAGGCCATCGCTCCCGAGGAGGATAAGCCACGGCTTTTCCTGCTGGAAACCACCGTCCCGGATGGCACAAAGTATACCAATCTGTTGGAGAGTGACCTGCGGAGCTATGCCGACCTTGGTGACGACTGGGACGACCTGCCGGATACCCAGGGTGAGATAAAGCTCTGGCTGCCGGAGGACTTGGGGCAGCCCAAAGAAATAAGCATCTCAAAGGAGAGCCTCTGAGCCGCAGCGACGGCATTGCATGATACACAGAACGAAAGGAGATGTACTATGAGACTGAAGAGCGCACTCCGGCGGGGCGTGGCCGCCGCCGTCATCGCGGGCATCGTGGTGAGCTCCGGCATCCCGGCCTATGCGAAAACATGGAACATCGCCGACGGCGACATTACGGTCAAAGGTGCGAGCGATGAAAGCGGAAACTATAACAATGTCAAGCAGGGTGAAAAGGATTTCGAGAAGGATGAGGGGGAGACCGTCATCACCGGCGAGTCGGATAAGAACACCGTCACCATCGACACCTCCGAGGGCAACGTGGACGTCACCTTCGACGACCTGAAAATTGACGTCAGCGGCAAGAAGGAGGGGGACGGCAGCGGTGACAGCCCAGTCGATGCGGGCAAAGCCGCCGTCACCGTGCAGGGTGACCACGATGCCGCCATCGAGCTGGACGGCGCCAACGAGCTGAAGAGCGGCAGCCACAATGCGGGCCTCGAGAAGAATGGCAATGAGTCCTCCGGCAAGCTGACCATCAAGGACGACAACGACACCAAAGGCTCCCTCACCGCCGAGGGCGGCAAAGACGGCGCAGGCATCGGCGGCGGCTACGAAAGCGGTGCCGGAAACATCGAGATCACCGGCGGCACGGTAGAAGCCGTGGGCGGCGAGGGTGCTGCCGGTATCGGCGGCGGTGTGTACGGCCCGGGCCGCGACATCGAGATTTCCGGCGGCAAGGTGTCGGCCACGGGCGGCAGCTACAGCGGCGACCCCCGCCCCGGCGCGGCTGGCATCGGCGACGGCGCGGGCGCGTGGTCTGAGATAGACCCGGATGCGCCGTCCAGCAACCCCAATAACATCATCATCTCCGGCGACGCCGAGGTGGAGGCCAAGGCAGGCGCCAGCACCGGCGGCAAAACTGCGGCCATCGGCGGCGGCCTAGTCGGCGAGATTTCCAATGACGCCCTCTCCAACGACGACCACAAGGTGACGGGCGGCAGTCTGACCCGCTACGACCCCGACGGGAAGAAGATGGAGGACTACAGCTACGACAGGCGGACGCCCTCCCAGCCGGAGCAGCCGGGCAAGCCGGACAAGCCGGAGCAGCCGGATAAGCCGGAACAGCCCGATGATACCGAGAACGACGACGAGGACGACGCTCCGGACACGCAGACCGGCGAGGTGCCGGACCGTGTGAAGCAGATGTACGAGGCCGTCGGCGTGATCACCCATCTGGATGGCACACAGGAGCTTGCAGATGTGACCACGGCAGAGTATGACCCGGTCAACAAGGTCCTGCGCTTCGATGCCCACGGTTCGCTCTTTTGGATGACAGGCGACTCGCTGCGGGAGCTTGCAAAGGAGGTCGATGAACTCCGCGTCCGATTCCTTGATGGGGAAGGGCAGGAGATGGAGGCCGTCATTCCGCTGGCCCGGATCAAAGATCTGGTCGGCGCGAAGGGTGCGTTCGAATTCGGGCTGTACCATGAAGGAATTTATAGATTCCATGTTGTCGGGCAGACAGGATATGATAGAGAAATGTTCTCGCGTGAGAGAGAAAAGTTCTTGTATGAGAATGTCTTGCGCGAAAACGGCAAGGAACTGGTCCTCGTGTACCACGTTGGCGATGAGGAGCAGAAAGCGCAGGAGACTGCCCGGGTGGAGGAGGCGATCGCCCGCCGTAAGCAGGAGAAAAAGCAATGGGGAACGGTCCTCTCCGGTCTGGAAGGCTCCCTGAGCGGACAGCCCGAGCTGACTCAGCCGGGAACGGGCACCGTCGGCGGCGTGACCGACTCCATCGCAGACCCGAAGGTCACCGACATGGGCTCCATCACGGTTCGTCTGCCCGAGAAGTCCGCCTCCGACCAGACGGTGTGGAAGACATTTACCGGTAACATCGTGAAGCTCGCGGGCGGGAAGCAGGACAGCAAGAAGGACGACCCGGCCCCCTCCGTCGGTGACCTCAGCGGCCTCCCGACTCTCTCGCCGGACAGCCTCACCACGGCCCCGCAGCCGGAAGCAAGCGGTCAGCCATCGGAAACAAGCGCCCAGCAGCCGGAAACAGGCGGATGGGTAACGGACAGTCAGGGTGACTGGGTGTGGAAGCCGGGCAAGGATGGCGGTCCGCCGCCGGATTTGAGAGGAAATTGGGAGACAAGAAAATGGATGGGGAGAAGCGACGATTATTGGTGGGAGTGGCAGCCGGTGCAGGAGGGCGATCAGTTATATTGGAAACCAATCCTGCAGACACGGATCAGGGATCATGCTCGGTGGGATCCCTTTTATGACTCTGCATATTATGACTCTGCATGGGATTTCGATTATGAAGGTTGAGAGCGTGGGCTGAGAGGGAGTGCAGCAGGAGGGCCCTGCGCAGGGGCAGCCCTGCCGCCCCCCTGCGCACAATCACCAAAAACCACCGATAGAAAATAGCAATGTTGTACGAAGAAATCTGAGAAAAACCCCTTGCAAAATCACGATGAGCTGAGTATAATACCACTCATGAAACACAAAACGTCCTGCCCCTCGTCCGGCAGGGCGTTTTTGTCGGTAAAGATCCGGCAAAGAAATGTTAAGTGACCGCCCGGGGAGGGGCTTTGTATGACAAAAGACATGACACAGGGCAGCCCGCTCAAGCTCATCCTTGCCTTTGCGGTGCCGCTGATGCTGGGCAGTCTGTTCCAGCAGTTCTACAATCTGGCCGATACCATCATCGTGGGCCGTTTCGTGGGCGTGGATGCGCTGGCGGCGGTGGGCAGCGTGGGCGGCCTGAACTATCTGGTGCTGGGCTTCGTCAACGGCATCGCCTGCGGCTTCTCCATCCCCATCTCGTGGACCTTCGGCGCGAAGGATTACAGAGAGATGCGGCGCTACACCGCCAATACCGTCTGGCTGAGCCTCTTTTTCGCCGTCGTGCTCACGGTGGTGACGGTGGCCCTGACCCGGGCGGTGCTGGTCTGGACCAACACCCCCGACAACATCATCGACATCGCGGACATCTACATCCGCACCATCTTCTGGGGCATCCCCTTCACCCTGCTGTACAACGTCACCAGCGCCCTCATGCGCGCGCTGGGCGACAGCAAGCGGCCTCTCTATTTCCTGCTGGTGGCCAGCGTGCTGAACATCGGCCTCGACCTGCTCTGTATCCTCATCTTCCGGATGGGGGCGTTCGGTGCGGCCTTCGCCACCGTGTTCAGTCAGGCGGTGGCGGGCATCGGCAGTCTCATCTACATCGGCCGCCACTACCCGGAGCTGAAATGGAGCAGGGAAGAGGGCCGTCTGAGCGCCAGCCACTGCCTCAAGCTCTGCAACATGGGCATCCCTATGGGCCTGCAGTGCAGCATCACCGCCATCGGCAGCGTCGTGCTGCAGGGCGCGGTGAACGGTCTGGGCAGCAGCATCGTGGCTGCGCAGACCGCAGGCAGCAAGGCCGCCCAGTTCCTTTCGGTGCCGCTGGAGAGCATCGGCACCGCCATGACCACCTACGCCAGCCAGAACATGGGCGCTCACGACCTCAAGCGTGTGGACCGGGGCGTCAATACTGCGCTGGGAATTGGCTGCGTCTACAGTGTGGCATCCTTCCTCATCCTGCGTGTGCTGGATGTGCCGCTCATCAGCCTCTTCCTCGAGAGCAGCGAGGTGGAGATCATGGCGAATGCCCGCAGCTTCATCTTCTGGAACAGCGTGTTCTACATCCCGCTGGCTGTCCTCATCATCTACCGCTACACCATCCAGGGCCTGGGCTATTCCGGCCTTGCCATGTTCGCGGGCGTGGCCGAGATGGTCGCCCGTGCCATGGTGGGCTTCTGGTTCGTGCCGCTCTGGGGCTACTTTGCGGCCTGCATCGCCAACCCTGTGGCATGGTTCTTCGCCTGCTTCTTCCTCATCCCGGCCTACTTTGCAGTGCGCAGGCGCCTGACGAAGGAGCTTGCCGCAGCGCGGGTGGAGGATTGACCCTCGCCTACAGCTCCCCTTCGGGGGAGCTTTTGTTGTATTTACAAATCCCCCCAAAACCGCTATACTATATATAGTTGTGTCAAAACGAGGAGGCGGGACGATGGAGCAGGAGCTGGAACGGCTGGAAGGCACGGTAGAGGACATCATCTACCTGAACGAGGACAACGGCTACACCGTGTTCGAGGTGTCGGGCGGCGGTGTCGTCACCGTTGTGTGCGGCGTGGTGGGAGAGCTCCACGCCGGTGAGAGCGTCGTCTGCCGGGGCAGGTACGAGAACCACGCCACCTATGGCCGACAGTTCCACGCACAGGAGTGCGAGACGGATATGCCCAAAGACCTCGAGGCCGTCTACGCCTTCCTCGCCAGCCGGTCGCTGCCCTACATCGGGGCTCGGACGGCGGATAAGATCATTGACAAATTCGGCGCGGCGGCGCTGGAAGTTATCGCCAACGACCCCGCCCAGCTCACCCTCATCCCGGGCATCTCGGCGGACAAGGCCGACCGCATCCAGCAGGAGTTCAAGCGGATGTTCGGAATGAGGGAGCTCATCGCCTATCTGGCTCAGTTCGAGATCAGCCCCCGCCGGGCGATGGAGGTCTTCCGCACCTTCGGGCCGGGGGCCATGCAGGCCATCCAGCAGAACCCCTACCTGCTGTGCGGGGAGCCGCTGCAGCTGGACTTCCGCCATGCCGACAGCATCGCCCAGTATTACCAGATGGCAGGGGACTGCGCCCAGCGGCTGGAAGCCGCCCTTCTGCGCACCCTGCGCCACAACGCCGGCAATGGCCACACCTGTCTGCCCCGGGCGCAGCTGCTGGAAACGGCGTCGAACTTCATCCACCAGCCCCCCGAAAAGCTGGCGGCGGCGCTGGACAGCTGCATCCAGACCGGGAAACTGGCGGTGCGGATGTTCGACGACACACCGTATATTTATCTGCCGGATCTGCTGGCTGCAGAGCAGGACATCGCCGACCGTCTGGCCATGCTGACCAAGCGCGGGAAGCAGACGGCCCACGGCCTCGACAAGAACATCCAAATACTGGAACTGGCGCAGGGCTTTGCCTATGCGCCGCTCCAAAAGGAAGCCATCCGTAAGGCCATGACCGAGAACTGCCTTGTCCTCACCGGAGGCCCCGGCACCGGCAAGACCACCACGGTCAACGCCATCCTGCAGCTGCTCGAGAACGAGGCCGAACGGGTAGCCCTCTGTGCTCCCACAGGCCGCGCCGCCAAGCGTCTGAGCGAGCTGACGGGCCGGAAAGCCTCCACCATCCACCGTCTGCTGGAAGTGGACTACACCGGCGGCGTAGTCAGCTTCATCCACAATGACAAGAATCTGCTCAAGTGCGACGTCGTTATCCTCGATGAGATGAGTATGGTGGATGTCAAGCTGTTCCAGGCCCTCATTGCGGCACTGCGGTACAGCTGCCGTATTATTATGGTAGGCGACGCCGACCAGCTGCCCAGCGTCGGCCCGGGCAATATCCTCGGCGAGATCATCCGCTCCGGGCTGGTGCCGACGGTCTGCCTCAACGAGATATTCCGGCAGGCCGCTCAGAGCCTCATCGTGGAGAACGCCCACCACATCATCTCGGGCGAACCGCTGAAAAAGGGCGGAAAGACGGACGATTTCTTCTTCCTCGAAGCCGACGGCGACGCAGCCCAGAAGCTGGTCTGCGACCTTGTGACCACCCGTCTGCCCCGCAGCTACCAGTTCGACCCGGTGAAGGATATTCAGGTGCTCTGCCCCACGAAGCTTGGCCCCACCGGCACCCAGGCCCTCAACGCGGAGCTGCAGGCCATGCTCAACCCGCCCAGGAAGGGCAAGCCGGAGCTGCAGAGCGCGGCCCGGGTCTTCCGGGTGGGGGACAAAGTGATGCAGGTGCGCAATAACTACGAGATAACGTGGCAGCGCATCGGCGGGGAACAGGGCGTGGGAGCCTACAACGGCGACATCGGCATCGTGGAGTCCATCGACGTGCGCAGCCGCTCCATGGTGGTGCGGATGGACGACCGGCGGCTGGTCTACCCGGCGGAGAATCTCAACGAGCTGGAAATTGCGTATGCCATCACAGTACACAAAAGCCAGGGCAGCGAGTTCCCGGCGGTCATCCTCCCGGCGGCGCAGGTGCCGCCCCGCCTGTGCTACCGCAACCTCTTCTACACCGGCGTCACCCGCGGGCGGAAGCTCTGCATCGTGGTGGGCCGGCGGGACGTGGTGAACCGGATGATGTCCAACATCCGCCAGAACCTGCGCTACAGCGGCCTGGCCGCCCTGCTGGCCCAAGCTCTGCCCCCGGAGCAGGAGAACCTTTAAGGGTTTCTTTTTGGATACACCTGTGTTATACTATAATGTGTTTTGATGACCCGCGCCCGGAGATGGGCGATGGAAATAGAGAATGGGCAGCAGAGAAAGGAAATATCACAACTATGGCACAGAACGACATCGGTATCGATCTTGGTACGACGACCATCATCATCGCGCAGGAGGGGCAGGGCGTCGTGCTCAACCAGCCCAGCGTGGTGGCGGTGGATACCCGCAAGAACTGCGTGCTTGAGGCCGGCGACAAGGCCCTTGCAATGGTGGGCCGCACGCCCAACTACATCTCCGCCATCTTCCCGCTGAAGGATGGCGTCATCAGCGACCACACCATGACCCGGGAGCTCATCTGCCGCTTCGTCAATCAGGTCTACAGCTCCCACATGGTCAAGCCCCGTGTGGCCGTCTGTGTGCCTGCCGCCATCACCGGCATCGAGAGCGACGCTGTGGTGGAGGCCGTCATGGCTGCCGGTGCGCGTCAGGTCTACCTCATTGATGAGCCTATCGCCGCAGCTCTCGGCTCCGGCATCGACATCACCGTGCCGGATGGCCGGATGATCATCGACATCGGCGGCGGCACCACCGACATCGCCGTGCTGAGCCTCGGCGGCAAGGTCAAGGCCACCAGCGTCCGCGTGGCCGGCAACCACTACGACGAAGAGATCCTGAAGTTCGTGCGCAACAAGTTCAGCATCGCTATCGGCCAGCGCACCGCTGAGAATCTGAAAAAGAACGTGGCCTGCTGCCCCCAGAAGGCGGATTTCAACGAGACCATGGAGATCAAGGGCCGCAGCCTGCTCACCGGCCTGCCCGTGCGTGTCAATGTCTCCACCGCCGACCTCTACGAGCCGGTCATGCGCCTGAGCGAGCAGATCGGCACCGCCGCCCATCAGGTGCTGGAAAAGACTCCTCCGGAGCTGGCCGGCGACATCTACCGCAACGGCGTCGTCCTCACCGGCGGCGGCGCACAGCTCCACGGCCTGCCTGAGTACCTGAGCCAGGAGCTGAAGGTGGAAGTGACCGTCTCGCCTGACCCCGTCAACTGTGTCGCGCTGGGTACGGCCATGAGCCTGCGTCTGGGCGACAAGCTGGAGACCGGCTTCATGGACGCCACCCCCCGCATGGGCCGCCGCTGAGAGGGAAGTGCTGTTCACAGAACCGTGAAAAACAATATGATTTTTGTTCATAGTTGTTGAATCGACCCGGAAAATATTGTATAATATCTTCAAATCGCTTTTTGCCGCCCGCCCCCCGGGCGGCAAAGAAAAAAGTAAATAGGAGGAAGACCATGGATTTAGGTTATGATGTGATCGTTACCATAACCGGTATTGTGCTGGTGTTTCTGATCCTCGTCCTGCTGATGGCCATCATCACGCTGGAGGGCAAGATCTTTGACGCCATGAACGGCAAGAAGGCAGCTGCCAAGGCTGCTTCTGCTGCAAAACCGGCTGCTCCTGTGAAACAGGCCGCTGCGCCCGCTCCTGCAAAGGCTGCTGCCCCGCAGGTCGAGGCCGGTATCCCCGGCGACGTTGTGGCAGCCATCATGGCAGCCATCTACTCTATGGGCAACGGCAAGTATGTGCTGAAGGCAGTCCGCCGCGGCAAGAATGGCTGGGGCAAGGCTGGCGTCAACGACACCACCGCACCCTTTTAACACAGGAGGAAAAACATGACTCAGTTTATTGAGACTCTGGTCGGTATTTTCCAGAGTTCCGGTTTTGCCAAGTTCGGTGAGCCGGGCGGCTGGCTGTACGCAGTGATGATCTGCGTAGGCTGCTTCCTGCTCTACCTCGCTATCGTCAAAGAGTTCGAGCCTCTGATCCTGCTGCCCATGGCTTTCGGCATGATCCTGGCCAACCTCCCCGGCAGCGGCGTCATCCATATGCAGTACTTCGTCGGTGACGGCCTCGAGCACCCGATGTGGGTCGAGATCCTGAACAACGGCGGTCTGGCCGATATGCTTTACATGGGCGTCAAGCTGGGCATCTACCCGCCGCTGATCTTCCTCGGCATCGGCACCATGACCGACTTCGCACCCCTGATCTCCAACCCCAAGAGCCTGCTGCTGGGCGCTGCCGCTCAGTTCGGTA
>ERZ826613.2397-NODE-2397-length-18640-cov-3.854614_pt1 | contig 18640 bp, 19 predicted proteins | sample MGYA00519925_ERZ826613 | MGnify/ENA primary metagenome ERZ826613 (study PRJEB31778, sample SAMEA3449236) | human gut metagenome | biome: human gut; feature: human-associated habitat; material: faeces | place: United Kingdom | collected 2010/2012 ... | reverse complement strand
GGTGAGGTTGTTGCCGTAGTATTCGAGCGGCTTCTGCACCGACTCGCCCACGGCTTTCGACGCTGCGAAGTGGATCACCGAGTCGAATTCGTACTGTTCGAAGACCTTGCGGAAAGCCGCCCGGTCGCAGCAGTCGACCTCGACGAAGGGGATGTCCACGCCGGTGATCTTGCGCACGCCTTCGACGGCGTTGAGGTCGCTGTTCGAAAGGTTGTCGACGATCACCACGTCGTAGCCGGCGTTGATGAGTTCCACGGAGGTGTGCGAGCCGATGTAGCCTGCACCGCCGCTGACCAATACACACGATTTTTTCATAGGTAGCTGGTTGTTATTTGAGCAACAAAGGTATTAAAAAATTATGCGGCGGCAAAAAAAAACGCCGCCGAAAAAACCTCCCGGAAGCCTTGGAGGCGTGGCGAATAACAAATTGTAACCCGGCGTGAGAAAAAAGCGTTCGGAGAGTGTCTGTTTTCGGAAATTTATCGTACATTTGTAACAGATCGACACTTTGCACTCGGAATTTCATCAAAAAATTAACGGATATGTACGGGAAAATCAAGGAGCACCTGCAACATGAACTCGCCGAAATCGAGGCCGCAGGGCTTTACAAACGGGAACGGATCATCGCTTCGCCCCAACGGGCCGAGATCGAGGTTGCAGGTCGGAAGGTGCTCAACTTCTGCGCCAACAATTACCTCGGACTGTCGGACAATCCGCGGCTGATCGAGGCGGCGAAGAAAGCAATGGATGCCCGCGGCTACGGCATGTCGTCGGTGCGCTTCATCTGCGGCTGCCAGGACATCCACAAGGAGCTGGAGAAGGTTATCGCCGACTATTTCGGTACGGAGGACACGATTCTCTACGCCGCCTGCTTCGACGCCAACGGCGGCGTGTTCGAACCGCTCTTTTCGGAGGAGGACGCCATCATCTCCGATTCGCTGAACCATGCTTCGATCATCGACGGCGTGCGTCTGTGCAAGGCCGTGCGTTACCGCTACGCCAATGCCGACATGGGCGAACTGGAGGAGTGCCTGAAGAAGGCGCAGGCCCAGCGGTTCCGCATCATCGTCACCGACGGCGTATTCTCGATGGACGGCAACGCCGCACCGCTCGATCGGATCTGCGCCCTGGCGGAAAAGTACGACGCGCTGGTGATGGTCGACGAGTGCCATTCGGCGGGCGTGCTGGGCGAAACGGGCCGCGGCATCACCGAACTCTACGACCTGCGCGGGCAGGTGGACATCCTCACGGGTACGCTCGGCAAGGCATTCGGAGGCGCCGTAGGCGGATTCACCACCGGCCGCAGGGAGATCATCGATATGCTGCGCCAGCGTTCGCGTCCCTACCTTTTCTCGAACTCGCTGCCCCCTGCCGTGGTCGGCGCCGGGATCGAGACCTTTAAGATGCTCGCGGAGAGCCACGAACTGCACGACCGGCTGGTGGCCAACGTCGAACATTTCCGTGCCGGAATGATGGCGGCGGGTTTCGACATCAAACCCACCCAGTCGGCCATCTGCGCCGTGATGCTCTACGACGCCAAGCTGTCGCAGGAATTCGCCGCGAAATTGCAGGACGAGGGCGTTTTCGTCACGGGATTCTACTACCCGGTGGTTCCCAAGGGTCAGGCGCGCATTCGCGTGCAGGTCTCCGCAGGCCACACCATCGAACAGCTCGACCGCTGTATCGCCGCCTTCACGAAGGTCGGCAAAGAACTGAATGTCATCAAATAACTTACTGCCATGGCTAAAACCGCATTGGACGCGATCGACCGCAAGATCCTCAAATACCTCATCAAGAATGCGCGCATGCCTTTTCTGGAGATCGCCCGCGAATGCGGCATCTCCGGCGCCGCCATTCATCAGCGCATCCGCAAGCTCGACGAGTCGGGCGTGATTCTCGGGAGCCGCCTGATCGTCGACCCCAAGATGATGGGCTTCGACGTCTGCGCCCACATCAGCATCACGCTCAAGGACCCGCAGCTGCTGAAACAGACCGTCGAGGAACTGCGGAAAATCCCCGAGATCGTCGAGGCGCATTTCATCACCGGCAAGGGCAACATCCTCGTCAAACTCTACTGCGTGGACAACGAACACCTCATGCGTACGATTTTCGACGGCATTCTGCGCATTCAGGGCATCGCCACCACCGAGACGAACATTTCGTTGCAGGAGGTGTTCCAGCGCGAGGTGAATATCGACTTTATCGACGAATAGGTTGCAGATTGCCGGAGGTATCTCCGTACTGACGACGCACAAGGGGGCTGTATACAATACAGCCCCCTTGTGTGTTTCGGTGCAATCCGCGTCCTGCCGGAACTTGAAGTGTCAGAGCCATTTTTTGTACTTGAAGTACCAGATCGTCAGGGCCGAGCAGAAGATCATCAGCCCGATGGCGAAGATGTAGCCCAGGGGGATGTTCCAGCCGTTGCCGAGCGTCAGCGTCCAGTCCAGTTCGGGCATGAACTTGAAGTTCATGCCGTAGATCGACGCGATGAGCGTCGCGGGCATGAAGATCACCGCCGCCACGGAGAAGATCTTGACGATCTCGTTCTGTTCGATGTTGATCAGACCCAGCGCCGCGTCCTGGATGTAGTCCAGTCGCTGGAAACTGAAATCGGCGTGGTTGATCAGCGAGTTGACGTCCTTGATCATCAGCTGCAGGCGCGGATAGATGTCGTTGGGGAAACGTTCGGAACGCAGGATGCCCGACAGCACGCGCTGGCGGTCGAAGATGTTCTCGCGCAGCGACATGGTTGATTCCTGCAACGCGCTGATGCGGTGCAGCACCTCCTTGTCGATCGAATTCTCGGAGTTGATGTCCTTCGAGAGCGCCGCGACCTGCTTGGCGATCAGCTCCACGAGGTCGGCGTCGAAGTCGATGCGCACCTCCAGCAGCGAAATGAAGAGGTGGTAACCCGTCGAATAGCTGCGGTAGTTCATCTGGAGCCGTTTTTCCGTCTCGCGGAAGGTCCGGAACTCGGCGCTGCGCACCGAGACCAGCACACCCTCGTTCGAGATGATGAACGACACCGGTTCGACGATGAACGAGTCGCCCGTGGGGACGAAGAAGTTGGAGTTGGAGATGATGGAGTTCTCGTTCTCGGAGTATTTCGACGTCGACTCGATCTCCTCGACCTGCTGTTTGGTCTGGAGGCTGATTTCCATGAAGTTCTCGACGGCCTTCTGCTCCTTGATCGTGGGCAGCAACATGTCGATCCACAGGATGTCGTCGTAGCCCAGTTCATCGAAGAGCTTGGTGTCGGCATTGCGGATGATCTTGTTGTATTGCTTGAGGTAAATTGTAATCATAAGACGCTCTCTTAAAGTTCGTGAATCCGTTTACGTGCAGAGAGGCGGATCTCCGGTCCGCTAAGCTCTTCAGCCGGGATTGGCTCTCGGAACCGCCTTGAGGCCCGAGTTCCAGAACTTTTTCAGCGCTTTGTCTTTCTGATTGTCGAAGATGTAGTCGAAATGTGCGAGTTCCGCGTAGGCGCGCCCGGGATCGGCCGCGAAAGCCGATTCGAGAATCGCCTCGTAGCCGTGTTCGAGTCCGTAGGTCAGGGCATGCTGCAAGGTCTCGACGGCGTCGGGGTCCGTGTCGGCGTGCGCCGCCCAGACGGCGAAGGCGCAGGGAAGTTTTCCGAACGGTTTCCACGCCCCGACCAGCGCGTCGTCGCTGGCGAGCAGGGCCTCCTTCGATGCGGGAACGCCTCCGACGCAGTATTCGGTGACGATGCGCGCGTCTGTCAGCGACGGCATGGCGGCGGCCGGAATCAGGGCGATGTCGGCTTTGTGCTCGGAAAAGGCTTGGATTGTTTCGGCGGGGTCGGACAACAGCAATCCGGCGCGGAGGTTATCTTCGTGCTGGATACCATAGATGAATGGCGTCGTGCTGAAGCACGACACGACGGCTATACGTGGAACTATGACCATCATCCATAAGGTGTAAAACTGTTGGTTTGCGAAACAAAGGTACGACAAAATCCCGAAGTTTTTCTATAAAATCTGGAAAAAGTGCATCGGGGTCTTGACAAGGGGGTGTCCGGTGTCGTATATTTGCCGTACGATTCACAGCCGGCCGGCAGGGACGGCAAAGTTATCAACATCGGGAAACGCTTCTGTTTCCGCATTTTGTGAATTGTTATCTCCATTTATCGACAAGTTTTAAACCCGTTGTCAACAATCCGGTCGCCTCTGTGCCTGTGATGCCGGAAGTGTCAAAAGCATCCGCATGCCGCATTGCGCCGTGTCCTGCGGCGAATGAATACAGTCATCTCTCTTAAAAATCCATTATGCTATTTACTCGAATTCCGCAACAGTACGCCCCGCTCGGCGGGGAACTCCGCTACGCCGTCAGTCAGGAGACGGCCGGAAACATCGACATCCGCATCGTCGATGCGGCGGCCGGGTCCGCAGCCGGAATCGGCGCGGCGGTCTCGCCCGGCGGTGCAGACAGAGCCGGCACGCGCGGACCGGTCGGCGACGGCAGTGCGCTGCTGGGTGCAAAACGTTTTGCGGCCGTCGCCGAGGCCGCGTTCGATGCGGCGCCCTACCTCCGGCGACGGCTGCATTTCACGCCCGCAACGGGGCGGACCGGATTTTACCCCGCCGAAGGACGGACCGTCACGGCCGTCGTCGAGGTTGCCGGGACGGATGGGGAAGCGGCCGCGGCGGTCGCTCCGGCGCGCACGTTTCTGCCCGGCGACGCCCCCGGAACGCCCGGCCTGCGGACCTCGATGCCGCTCGTGCGTCTGATCCCGGAGGACGCATGCGACGAACTGACGCTGCTGACCGACGGACCCTGCATCGTGACGGTGACGGCCGAGGCCGGGGACACCGCGACGGCCGAAAGTTACCGCGTGAGCGAGGCGGGGCTGCACCTGTTTCGTCTCGACATGCGCGATTTCCCGGGCGCGGAGCGTGTGACGGTCGATGCCGGGACGTGCGGCACGGTCGTCTATTCCGTGACTCCGGCCGTTCAGGGACAGGTGCGGCTGGCTTGGCGGAGCAGCGCCGGATCGGTCGAGCACTACACCTTTCCCATCGTGCGGACGACAACCGTGCGCACCGAAAGGCGCGAGGCGGAGGGTCCGCAGGGACGTGTGGTCGCGGCGGCGGAAACAGACCGCGAAATAGTGCTCGTATCGGCCTACGAGACCCGGAGCATGCTGGAGCCGCTGGCTGAACTGACAGCGACGGCAGCGGCATGGATCGTCACCGAAAAGCGTTATATACCGGTAGACATCGCCACCGAAGAGGCCGTTGTACAGCGGCGCGGCACGTTGAGCTGTCTGGAGATCGCCATTCGCCCCAAACGTAAAAAACACGCAGCATGGAACTGAAAATCGACGGACAGATTTGCGACCTGGGGATGGCGTCCGTCGCGGTTCCCGGCTACGCCGCCGCACGGCTCGCCGATCCGGAGGCTTGCCGCGAAGGGCGGTCGCTGAAAATCCCGATTCCCGCGACGCCGCGCAACGATGCGCTCGTGGGGTTTGCCTGCGACCCGCACGCCGCCGGCGGGTTCAACGACGCGCTCCACACGGCGGAGCTGTCGGCCGAAGGTTCGGTGCTGATCGGCGGAACGGTGCGTCTGCTGGCCGCGTCGGGAGAGGGGTACACGCTCGAAATCCGCGACGGAGGGGCCGGATGGGCCGAAAATGCCGCCCGCCGCATGTTTTCCCGATTGGGGGTGGCGTGGGACAATGTCCTGACCCCGACGGCGATCGTCGAGAGCTGGACGGACGACTCCCCGGTGAAGTTCTTCCCCATCCACCGCGACGAATACCGTCGGCAGAACAGCTCCTCGGACCTGCTTCCGGCGGAACGCCTGCTCTCGGTGGAGGACTACCATCCGTTCCTGCACGTCGCCACGCTCGTCGGGCAGATTTTTCGGGAGGCGGATTACGAGGTGAAGAGCCGCTTTTTCGAATCGGCGTTTTTCCGGTCGCTCTACATGAGCGGGGCCTACTCCTCGCGCGACACCACGGCGGCGTCCGGCCGCATGGGCTTCTCGGCGCGGCGGCTGGCTCCGGCGACGGCTGCGGCGAACGAACTGGGGCGGGTTTCGGCCAACCCCAAGGCCGTTGCCAACACCGTGGGCAACATCGTCGACACGGCCACGCCCCAGAGCGTCGACGCCGACGGCGAGGCGATCGACGGGCTTTTCAACAACGGCAACTGTTTCTCGACGGACAACGGCAAGATCGTCTTCACGCCGCCGACGGAGATCAGCGTTGGGTTCGAATACCGCCTGAAATACACCACCGCCCACCGCATCGTCTCGCGGACGCGGCTCAAGGGCTTCGATACGGTGTATCTCGGTCCCGGGGCCGAGTTCCGGTTCGAGCTGGCCAACCGGTACAGGGACCTCCGCGAGGCCGTTGCGCCGAATTTCACCTACCGCGCGCTGGTTTTCGATCACCTCGCCGGGGCGCAGTACCGCCTGACCTACACCCGCAACGGCGTGCCCGGCACGGTGTGGACCGACTTTGCGGCCCGTTCGGCGCAGGTCACCACCCCGGCCTCGGGGACCGTCGCCGATCCCGTGCTGCTGGTCCGCAGCGGTTCGCAGTGGGTCGCCTACCGCGGCGACTGGGCGCTCTACAACGGCTACGTCGGCGAGACGGGGCAGACGATGGTCGAGGTGCGGCTCCGCACGGCCGCCGAGAGCGTTTCGCCCGCATCGCCCAAGTATTTCAATCTGATCTACTTCGCGGGGGCGGAGCCCGGGATGGCGCTGACCCTGCACAAGGAGTGCTCGCTGCGGCCGCGCTTCCTCTCGGCTCCGGGATTCGGGTCGCGGATCGCATTCGCCGACGTGGCGCAGCATCGTATCCGGCAGTCGGAACTGCTCGATGCCCTCGCGCATCTGTTCAACCTGCGGTTCTACACCGAGGAGGCGACGCGGAGGGTCTGGATCGAGCCGGAAGGGGAGTTTTTCGGTGCGGGGCCGGAGACGGACTGGAGCGGCAGGACGGACTTTTCGCAGCCTGTCGAGCGGCGGCCGGTCGCCCCGGAGATTCACGAGGTGCGGACGTGGCGGTACCGGGACGGCGACGGCGCGGTGGCGCGCTTCGACGCCGGGGAGGAGGCTCCGCTCGGGGCGTGGAGTTTTGCGGCGGATTCCTACGCCGCGATGCAGGGCGAAAAGGTGCTGCGCAATCCGCTGTTCAGTCCCTCGCTGAATGCCGCGGGGCATTACCTCAATGCGCCGTCGGCGCTGATTCCCGAGGTCGGCGACCGCGACGACGCGGAGGAGGACGGGACCAACTTCACGCTCCGCATCGTCCGCTACGCCGGGATGCATCCGCTGCCCGGCGACGAGCGGTGGGGGTATCCTTCGGGGCGTTCGGAGTATCCGCTCGCGGCGTTCCATTTCGCGGGGGACGACGTTGCGGAGGGGTTCACGCTCTGTTTCGAGGACCGCGACGGACAACAGGGGCTGCACCGCTTCTACGACGGGCAGGTGCGCCGGGAGGCCTCCCGTGAGCGGATCATCCTCTCGCTGCGGCTCGCGCCTCACGAATTCGAAGCCCTTCTGACGCCCGGAACGGGAGCGCCGGACATCCGTTCGGTCTTCCGCATCGACACCGGAGCGGGCGTGGTGCGGGCCGCGCTGCACGCCGTTGGCGACTACGACCCGGCGAAAGCCTCGGTGTGCTGCACGTTCAACCGCCTCATGGAAGACTGATGACGCGGCACGACGAACTGTTGGCCGAAGCGGTGCTTCGGGAGGTCCGGGGGCTTACGACCCGGCAGGCGGTATTGCGGTTGTTCGAACTGGGGCTGGTCAGCCGCCGGGGGTGTGAACAGCGCGCGATCCGTGACGAAATCGGGCGGCTCGAAAAGGAGGGCATGTCCCGTTGCGAAGCCTTCGAGGTCACAGCCGGGAAACTCTGCTGCTCCTACGAGAAGGTGCGCAACGCATTTTACAACACTTACAAACATTAATCATGGAATCGGAAATTCAAATCAACAACACGGCCGGGGTCTGCCAGATCGACATCGAAGGGACCATCGGCGTACCCGAGGAGTGGCAGTTCGAAGAGCCTGACGCCCGGGTGGCGACCTACGAGCGTTTCCGCGACACCCTGCGGCGCATTGCGGAGATCGAGGCCCCGGAGGTGGTGGTCAACATCCGCTCGACGGGCGGCGACGTGAACGACGCGCTGCTGATCCACGACGCGCTCCGGCAGCTCCCGGCGCGGGTCACGACCCGCTGTTACGGCTATACGGCCTCGGCTGCGACGATCATCGCCCAGGCGGCGTCGGAGGGGTGCCGTCTCCTGTCGGCCAATGCCCTCTATCTGATCCACACGGCCATCTGTTCGACCGAGGGAAATGCCGCGGAGATCGCCGGGAAGATCGACCTGCTGCACCAGACCGATGCGCGTATCGCCGCGGTCTATGCATCCCGTTCGGGGCGTCCGGCCGCGGAGTTCGAGGCCCTGATGGCCGAGAACAACGGCAACGGCCGCTGGCTCGCACCCGAGGAGGCCGTTGCGGCGGGACTGGCCGACAAAGTGGTCGAAGCTGCGGAGCAGCCGGCGTCCTCGCTGGCGCGGAATATCGCCCGGGGCTGGGAGCGTCTGCTGGCCAATATCGGTCTGCGGCCCGGCCCGGCGCTTCCCGCCGACCGCAACGTTCTCCATTTCGACGGGGAGGTGCAGGCTCTGCGCAGCCGTTCGGCTGTTGCGGCCGACGAAGCCCGCCGGCAGGCCGCGCCGACCTCCACGCAGCCGCGCGAGGACCCTTCCTGCGGCGACACGGTCCGCTCGGCCAACGAACGCGCCTATGCCGAAGACGCCAGGCGCATGCGCAATTAAAAATTAAGAATTGAAAATTGCCAAGCGGGGGGCTTCGGACTGCCGATTCACCGGAGGCGAATCGAAAATCTGCCGGTCAGGAACAAAAGGAGGTTTCGGCCTAAAATGGAAGTCCGGCGACACCCGCCCTGCGGAGGCAAAACAACCAACCAAATTCATCAACCATTTAAAATCAAAAACAACCATGACTTACCTCGAAAATTCGAAACAGTACACCGGTTCCGACCTCGAAAACATCTTCTTCCGCCCGATGCTCACCGGGGAGTCGGCGCAGGACCTCGGCGTGCGCGTACTCTACAACATGCCCCAGCCTACGCACGTCCAGCTCTGGGACGGCCAGCGCAACATCCTTCAGAAATTCACCTCCGCAGGCTGGGCCGGGGGCAAAGCGGCGACCAAGTACGAGAAGACGGTCAATCTTAACCGGGTGAAGGCCGAACTGGGATTCTCGGCCGCCAACTACTTCTCGATGGTCTACGAGAAGGTCTCGTCGCTGGTCAACACCCACATGGACGACCTCTCGGGCACGGAGCTCGAACAGGCCGAAACGGCGCTTTTCAAACAGGCCCTCGCCGAGAATATCCGCGTCACGATGTGGATCGGTGACACCTCCGCGGCGTCGGGTTACAACACCTTCGACGGACTGCTGAAGCGCATCAACGGTCTGGTCGACGACGACGGCGTCTATAACTTTGCCTACCAGGCGGCCGCGCTCGAAGACCCGGCCTATGCGGTCGAGCTGTTCGACAAGCTGTGGGCCGGGGCCGATCCCCGCATCCCGGGCCTCAAGGCCGACGACCGGCTGGCCTACTTCGTCTCGTCGGACATCTACCGCCTCTACGAGAAGTACCTCGATGCAAAGGGCGCCGACGCAGCCTACGCCGATGCGATGAACGGCCGCCGGACGCTGGCCTACCACGGAATTCCGGTCGTGGACGTAAGGCTGGGCAGCTACCTCGGCGCCACCTCCTTCCGCCAGTCGTTCGTCATGCTCACCGACCGCCGCAACCTCGTGCTGGCCGTCAACACGGCCGACATGCCCGGCAACGAGGTGCGCATGTGGTACAACCCCGACGAGATGGAGAACCGCCAGCGTGCGGTCTTCATGGCCGGAACCCAGATCCTCGACGAGGCGCTGATCTCCTTTGCATACAAGCAGTAAAAACCCGGGAACGCGCATCCGCAGGGGTTTTCCCCGCGGATGCCGCGTCCCTGAAATCCGAAAAACGCCATGAGCAAAACGAAAAAAATCAAGACGGCCGTGGGGGTTGCCGACCGAACGGACCCCTATTATGCGCTGGGGCCGTCGCGGGTCGAGAGCGACAAATTCTGGCGCTGGGGCGACGACAACCTCTTCCCGGCGGCGCTGGCGCTGATGGCCCGGCGTTCGACGACCCACCGGCGCATCATCAACGACAAGGCCGACTACATCTCCGGCAAGGGATTCACGTGCGACGAGGCGCAGCAGCCGCAGCTGGCGGCCTTCGTCCGGTGCGTCAACGGCCGGGGCGAGAGCCTTCGCCAGGTGCTGGGCAAGCTGGCCTTCGACAAGTCGCTGTTCGGCAACGCGTTCCTCGAAGCGGTCACCGACCCCGGGCACACCTTTCTGTCGCTCTACCACCAGGACGCCTCGCGCTGCCGCGTGGCCCGCGACTCGAAGCACGTCCTGCTGCACCACGACTGGGCGGCGTTCAAGCCCGCCGAGGCGCGCTCGCTGCCGCTCTACCCCGACTTCGAAGCGCAGGAGGACGGCACGCTGCGCTCGATCGTCCATTACAAGGATTACGAACCGATGTTCGAACACTACGGCGTGCCGCCCTACATCGCGGGGTTCAGCGTTTCGGCGATCGCCTGGAAGACCGACCGCTGGAACATCTCGCGCCTCGACAATTCGTTCCAGTTGTCGGGCGTGATGATGCTCGACTCGTCGGTGGACAACGAGGCCGAGGCCGAACGCATCGTGCGGCTCGCCGAACAGAAGTTCGCCGGGAACCCCGGGCAGGTGATGTTCGTCATCCGCGACGGCGGCGAGGACGACAATTCGCGCTTCATCCCCATTGCCGCGCAGAACGAGGGCGACTGGCAGGCGCTGCACGAACAGGCTGTCGGCGACATCGTTGTGGCCCACTCGTGGTTCCGGACGCTGAGCGGACTGGACTACGCTGCGGGATTCAGCGCCGAACGCATTCTGCACGAATACGAGGTGGCGCTCAACACGGTGATCCTCGCCGAGCAGGACGAGCTGACGGAGCCGATCCGCGCCGTCATCGCCTCGGTGCTGGGGCTGGACACGACGTCGCTGCAAATCGTCAACCGTCCGCCGACCCGCTCGAAACCCATCTACATGAAGGTCTGGGAGGCCCGCAAGGCCGACGGACTCGACTACGACCCGGAGGATGAACGCCAGCAGGCGTTTTTATCCGAGATTACGAAGTATAATATTAGAAGTATCGAATAAAATGCATAGCTTCCGCGGGGTATTCTGCCGCTTTTGCCGCGAAAAGCGACATGCGGATGGTTTTGGCGCTTTTAACTTCGCTACGCTCGTTTTCCTCCTTCTGGCACGGCATAGCCCGCAAGCGGTCTCTGCTCGTGCTGCGTGCGTCGGTTGACATCAAAAGTACAGAGAAATCCGCGACGATGTCGCGGGTGTTTTGTACCTTTTTTCCGCAAAAAGGTACCCAAAAACTCCCCGGCAGATGCCTTCGCCTACTTCGTCCCGTCTAACGTTGGCTCCGGGCGCCCGCCTAAAAGGCGGGTTTAAGGGGCGATGGGCCGCAGAAAGGGTCATATCTGATACGACGCTCTCACTCTTAAAACCGGCGTCTTACGCCGGCACTTTTAGCCGGGACTTCGTTTCGCGGCTCCGGCATCGGAACGGGACCGTTCGCCGCGAAACGCGGCGGGAGGGATGCGTCCGGGACAAGCAGGAAGCACAGAAGCCTACGATCGCCCCCAAGGGGGGGGGTGGGGCGAACGAAACGGCAGCAAAAAACCCGCAGGTTACCGGGCTGCAAACAACCCGCGCCGCTCAAACCCCGCCGCTCAGGCGGACGCTCCCAAGGGCTGGGGCGAACGAAAAGACTAAAAGGACCCGCCGTCGCCGGACTGCGAAGATCTTTGCCACCAAAAGACAGCGATACCCCGCGGGCGAGGACCGCGGAATGTTTCATGTACTCTCGGTGACAAAAGCACAAACAAAAAGGCCTGCAAAACGCAGGCCCTTCTTCCGGCGGATGCCGGACAAATCGCTATAACTCCGTTACTGCTCGCTCAAGATGCGCATTGCAACATCGAGAATCGTCGTATCGTCCAACGTAACGACACCCCCGTCCGGTCCCGGTTCGAAGTGCACGCCGACGCACTCCTTCGATTCGTGCTTGCCGCCAAAGTAATTGCGGACAGTGTCTACGTCGATTCCTAACTCATCTGCAATGCGCTGCGAGCTGCCGCTGGGCAACCGGTCCTTGATACGGCGCAACTCGTTAAATGTGATAATCATATCCGTTGAATTTTTGGTTGATGGTTCTACACAACTAAATTAATACAATTTTACGGAACTGCAAAATTTCTGCCTGAAAAAGTGTAATAAAAATGCAACGCGAAAGAAAAGAAGCGAAAGTCCCCTGTTCCAAAACAAAAGCCCCCGCCGAAGCGGGGACTTTTCAGATTTCACGGTGCATTCCGCACCGCCGGAAAAGCGGATCATTCGCCGTCAGGCTCGATGTAGATCTGGAAAATCAGCGGCGAGAAGGACGGAATGTCGGTATAGACCTCGGTCGTGGTCGTCGTCTCGCCCGAATCGTAATTGTCGCCGTAGCCCCCGTAATAACCGCCGTAATAGCCGTAGTTGCCCAGACCGCCGTAGCCGTAGTAATCGTTGTAATAACCGCCGTAATAGCCGTTATTGCCGTAATACATCTGCGAATAGTTCAGGTAGTTCAGGTAGTTCAGGTAATCGTAATAGCTCGACGTGTAGCCGTTCGAAGAGGTCGACGTACTCGAACCGCCGCTCTTGCCCGTCGTGCCGTAGGCATTGGTCGACGTGGTGACCAGCGTCGCCCACTGCCCGTATTTCAGATGCGGGACGATGTAATAGAACGCGGTTATCAGATCGGGGTTCTGCACGTCGTACGAGTGCGCCGAACCGGTTTTGCGCACCTCGCCGTAGATGATCTGCTTCACCTCGTCGATGTTCGTGTCGAAGATGAACCCGTCGAGGAAACGGCCGATATACCAGATCTTGGCCGTGCCTTCCATGCCGACCGAATCGGCGTCGAGGTCCGCAACGCCCTTGTAGGCTTCGTAGTCGTCGCCCTCGCCGTGGAAACGCTTCACGAGCGCCTCGGCGATCTTCTTCTCCAGATCGGAGCCGTTGTAGGGTTCGAACCCGACGTTATACGGCTCGTTGCGTTCGCTGCCGACGGGAAACGAGAAGGTGAACCTGTCGCCGGCAAGTTCCTTGGCCGGGTCGTAGCGCACGTCGACATAGAGCTGCGCCACGGTATCGCAGGCGCTCACCCACCGCTCGGCACGGTTGTAGGGATGTTTCGCATCCTCGGGATCGGTCGGGCGTTTCTCCGAATCGTCCTCGCCGTCCTTGGTGAACATCACCATTCCGCCGTTGGCCTCGCAGAAGGCGTCCACCAAGGAGCCTTCGGCCTCCAGCGGGTTCTTCACCGTATCGCAGATCTCCATATCGACGATGAGCGGACGCTTGGCGCTCAAGTCGAACTGCCCCTCGTAGCCGCCGTCGCCCTCCACGCCGTTGCCGACGATGCGCGAAGGAAGGTAGAGCCGCACCCTGGAGCCTTCGCGCAGCAGGAACTCGGGATCGACTCCCTTGCCTGCGGCATAGTCCGGATCGAGGTGCAGCGTATTGCGCATGGCCAGGAAAGTGCCCTCCATCAGGCTCGTATTCTCCGTGCCGCAGTAGCGGTAGAAGGGAACGTAGTGGGTGTATTTGGTGAACGTGCCGAGCTGGCGTGCTTCATTGGCACGGCGCGTAAGCACGATGTTGCCGCTCAAATCGCGGCCCGAGAAGTCGAACTTCACCCAGCAGGCAGTGTCGTTCACCGGCTTGGCGTCGGGATTCCCGGCAGCGAGGATTTCGACGTAATAGCCGCCTTCGGGCTGGTAATTTTTCAGCAGCTCCCGGCGGTTCTGCGTCATCCACGCCTCAAGGGCCTGGTTCTCGAATTTGTCATACGACTCGGTCTGCTCCTTGGCGCAGGATGTCAGCAGCATGATGCCGGCTGCCGAGAGGTAGAGAAAACGGGTGATCAACTTCATATCTTGTTATACAATTCTATAAATTCGGTGTTCTGTCTATTCGTCGTACTCCACGCTTTCGACCGTGAAAAACCAGGCGACGGGGCTTTCCTTCGGAATCGTGCTCACATATTTGTCCCCGTAAGCCATATTGTAGGTCATGTAGGCTTCGACGACGTCGCCTTCGCGACAACCAAGTAACGCATGCCGCAACCCGTTTAGTATGTCGCCGCGCATATCGAGCGTCAGCGGTTCGAACGACCACGCTCCGGGCGTCAGCCCCATGTCCTCGTAGGCCTGCTGCAAGGCGGGATCGTTCGAGTAGAACGGAAAGGTCGAATCGGTGATGTTCGAGAAGGCGAAGACGTAGGCCCGGAAGGTGATGGTCGCTTTCGCGGCGGCGGTGATCTCCGGAAGCTCGTTCCGCCCGTCCCGGTAAAAATTGTCGATATACCGGTAAACCGTGCTGCCCGACATGGAGTAGAACCGCTGCTGACTCCCGGCCTCGACCTGCGACTCCGGGATCAGCGCCGGGGAGTGCGTCCTCTCAAGATACGAGACGATCTTCTGGCGCTGTTCGGGAAGGATGTCCTCCTCCTCCGAGCAACCGTAGAACAGCAGGGGCAGGGCGAAAATCAATGTGGCGAATATTCGTTTCATCGGCATATAATCATGCAAATTTACAAAAACAATCCGATTTACGAACAAGAAACGTAAAAAATCGCCCGCTTTGCATGCGGGCGTACTTGAAAAGATCAGAAAAACCGGCTATCCCTTTTTCCGGTAATAGTCCTTGTGCGGGTCCTTGAGCCGCTGCAACCTGCGCTGCTTCCACACGATAACGATGGCTGTCAGCACAATAGCCGCGACAAAAAAGCCGAACAGAATCAAAATGAATCCAAGCGGAATGTCTTCCATAGAGGCGAATTAAAATGAGGCGTTTTGTTAGGCGACGCAAATATAAGACAAAATAGATCCAAAACAAAATGCCGGGAGACTTTCAGACCTATTTTCCAAAAGTTTACGGTTTCCGACCACACATGCGGCATATCCGCACTTCCGGAATGGCGGATTCAGAGTTTTTTCAACGCCATTCGGATCAGCTCCTCGACCGGAGCCGCGGGAGATTCGCGCAGAACGCCCCGCAGAACCTTCTCGGCCGGGGCGCGGGCGAAGCCCAGCATGGACAGCGCCGCAAGGGCCTCGTCGAAGCTCCCGCCCGTCCCGGGCTGGGTCCCTCCGTCGTCGGCGCCCGGCGCCATGAGTTTGCCGCTCAACTCGACGATGATCTTCTGCGCCGTCTTGAGGCCCAGCCCCTTGACGTTTTTCAGCAGCACGGCGTTGCCCGCCGTGATGATTCCCTGCAACTCGCGCGGCGAATAAGTCGAAAGGATCATACGCGCCGTGTTGCCGCCCACGCCCGAAACGCTGATCAGCAGGCGGAACAACTCGCGCTCGTCCTTGGTCGAGAAGCCGTAGAGCAGCTGCGCATCCTCGCGCACGACGTAATGGACGTAGAGCCGGGTCTCGGTCTCGTGTTCGATCGCGGAGTAGGTTTCGAGCGAAATATGGAGGTAGTAGCCCACCCCGCCGACGTCGATAACTGCGTAAGCGGGAGCCACTTCGGCGACTGTGCCCTTGATGTATTCGTACATGTGTTTCAAATTTTGCTGCGGGTTGGGCAAAAGTAAAGATTTTTTTTTACCTTTGTGTCTCAAATGCTGAATAATTAACTAAACAAACCAAAAAACGATATGAAAAAAACTCTCTTTCCGGCGCTGGCTGCGGCTCTCGTCCTCGCGGCCTGCGGCACGAAGACCACCGGGCAGGCCGAAGTTGCGGCCGAGGCGGCGGCGCAGCAGGTTGTTTCGAGCGACATCGCATACGTTCAGGTCGAAGCCGTGCTGGCCCAGTGCGACCTCTACAAGAACGAAGGCGTAGCGCTTCAGGAGAAGACCGAGAAGGCGCAGAAGAGCTGGGCGCAGCGCGAACAGAACCTCCAGTTGCAGCAGAAGTACGAAAAGGGACTGATCACCTCGCGCGACGCGCAGGCACAGCAGGAGAGCATCCAGAAGAAGGTGGCCTCCTACCAGAGCAACGCCCAGAAGGAGGCCCAGACGCTCGATGAGGAGAACTACGTGTTCACCAACCGCGCCCAGGACCTGCTGCACCGCGCCGTGCAGGAGATCAACAGCGGCAAGAAGTACAAACTGATCCTCAACGCCTCGGCGCTGATCGACGCGGACACGACGCTCAACATCACCCCCGCCGTGCTGGCGAAGGTCAACGAGCTGTATGCCGCCGACAAAAAGGCCGAGAAGAAGTAGCCCCGCCCGCGAAAAACAAAAAAACCGGCTTCCCCGCACGGCGGAAGTCGGTATTTTTTATATCTTGGGCGTCGTAACGACACTGTCGGAAAGTCGCGGCGTTTTGCCGAATCGCATGCGGTCCGGTTTTGCAGCGGCCCAACTTTTTCGTATCTTTGTGCGATAACTGAAACCTGATAAATTTTCTGATACACGATGGGATTCGTTCCGTTCACATTCGTCGACCTGATAGACATCATTCTGGTGGCCGTGATCATGTACTGGATTTACCGCATGACCAAGGGAACCAATGCGCCGTACATTCTCTCGGGAATCATCGCCGTCTACCTGCTGTGGGTGGTCGTCCGGGCGCTGAACATGGAGCTGCTGTCGACGATCCTCGGACAGCTGATCTCGGTGGGAGCCATCGCGCTGATCATCGTCTTCCAGCCCGAACTGCGGCGCTTCCTGCAAATGATCGGCATGCGCCAGAAACATTTCAACTTCATCACCCGCATCTTCTCGACGGGCGAGGACACCGTGCAGACCAACGTCGTGCCGATCGTCACGGCCTGCCGCGAGATGTCCGAGACGAAGACCGGGGCGCTCATCGTCATCGGTCAGCAGAGCGACCTGCGGCTGATCGCCGAAGGCGGCATCGCCCTCGACGCCAAGGTGTCGACATCGCTGATCAAGAACATCTTCTTCAAGAACGCCCCGCTGCACGACGGCGCGGCGCTGATCGAGGGCGACCGGATCGTGGCGGCCAAGTGCATCCTCCCGGTGACGCAGAGCGACGTGCCCAAGTCGTTCGGCACGCGGCACCGCGCGGCGATCGGCATGAGCGAGATTTCGGACGCCATCATCGTCGTCGTCTCGGAGGAGACGGGCGACATCTCGATCGCACAGGGCGGCGAAATCCGTCTGAACATCGACCCCGTGCGGTTGCAGCAGACCCTGCAACGCTACCTGACGATCAACACGCGCAAACGCTCGAAAAAGGAGGTCGCCGAATAAGCGGCGCCGGATTCAGGGGCGGCAGAAGGTTTCCGGACCGGCCATTCCGTTCCGCGCTTCCGCAACACTCCCCGAACACCCAAAACAAGCAAGTATGCTTTACCCGTCCCGAACGGCCCGCCTCGCACTGCGCGCATGGCGGGAGGAAGACCAGCCGGCTTTCGCCGCCATGAACGCCGACGAGCGGGTCATGGAGTATTTCCCCGCGACGCTCACCGCCGAAGAGTCGGCCGACCTGCTCGACCGCATCCGCGACGAGTTTTCGACCGAAGGATTCGGTCCGTATGCCGTCGAACGTCTTTCGGACGGAGAGCTGCTGGGATTCACCGGACTGCACCGCGTGACGTTCTCCGGCGGGCTGGAGGGCCAGGTCGAGATACTCTGGCGGCTGCGGCACGACGCCTGGGGCCAGGGTTACGCCACCGAGGCGGCCCGGGCATGCATCGCACACGCCGCGAAACTCGGCATTCCGGAACTGGTCGCCTTCACGTTCGTCGGAAACGGGCGTTCCCGGCGCGTGATGCAGAAGCTCGGCATGACGTGCGTCGGAGAGTTCGACCACCCCGCCCTGCCCGAGGGGCATCCCCTGCGCAGGCACGCCCTCTATCGCATCCGGACCGAACAATGAAAAAGTCCGCGACCTGTCAGAGGTCGCGGACTTCTCCTTTCCGGCTGCGGAATCATTTCAACTCGAATTCCACCGTGCCGCGAATATCGTCCGACGCGGCGCCCACATAGGCCGTGAACGCGCCCGGCTCGGCCACCCACGCACCCTTTGCGTCGTCGTAGTACTGCAACATCCCGGGGGTGATCTCGAAAGTCACGGTCCGCGTCTGCCCGGGATTCAGCGAAACTTTCTGAAAACCTTTCAGCTCCTTCACGGGACGCGGCAGCGACGACTGCTCGTCGCCGATGTAAAGCTGCACGACCTCGGCGCCCGCACGGTCGCCCGTGTTGGTCACGTCGGCCGAAATACGGATGCTGCCGTTCGGGGCGAGCGTCGTACGGTCGGCCTTCACGTTGCCGACGGCGAAGGCGGTGTAGCTCAACCCGTGGCCGAAGGCGAACAGCGGCTTGAGCTGCTCCTTGTCGTGCCAGCGGTAACCGACGAAGATCCCGTCGCGGTAGACGACCTGCCCGTCGCCGGGATACTCCCCGGCGGAGTGGGCGCTGCAATCCTCCAGACGTACCGGGAAGGTGAAGGGCAGTTTACCCGAAG
>ERZ826613.2386-NODE-2386-length-18717-cov-3.992498_pt1 | contig 18717 bp, 17 predicted proteins | sample MGYA00519925_ERZ826613 | MGnify/ENA primary metagenome ERZ826613 (study PRJEB31778, sample SAMEA3449236) | human gut metagenome | biome: human gut; feature: human-associated habitat; material: faeces | place: United Kingdom | collected 2010/2012 ... | reverse complement strand
TCAACATTGATATCCGGAAGCTGTTCCTGAATGTATGGTGCATATTTTTCATACAGATTTGTACTCCATAAATACACCGTGATAGTTTCTGCATCTTCTTTTTCTGCACTTTTTCCGCCGCAGCCTGACAGAAGTGACATGGCTGTTACCATCACCAGAAGTACAGACAAAACTCTGTCCCTTTTTTTCTTGTTCATTATGGATCCTCCCTTTTATCTTCCGAAAATCTGCTCCAGATTTTCCAGAATTGCATCTGCACTAATTGGTTTTGCAATATGGCCGTTCATACCTGCCTTGATTGCCTTTTTGCGGTCTTCCTCAAAAGCATTTGCAGTCATTGCAATGATCGGTATATTTGCGCATTTTGGATCATCCAGCGTACGGATCTCCCTGGTTGCAGTATATCCATCCATCTTCGGCATCTGAATGTCCATGAAAATCAGATCATATTTTCTGCCTTCTGCAGATGACATCATATTCACAGCATCCGTACCATCCTCTGCGATATCCACCTCCAGACCAATTTCCTCTATGATCGCGGTTGCAATCTCGCGGTTCAGCTCATTATCCTCTACAAGAAGAGCTTTTTTGCCTTTATAATTTCTCTTGCTTTCTGCATGCGCCTTCTGATTTTCGCACTTGATTGGTTCTTCCTGCTCCGGAACAGGTTCCTGTTTCACTGCCTCTCCTGCTATTTCGCATTCAAGGGCAACTGTAAATTCCGTTCCTTTTCCCACTTCACTTTCGACCTGGAGCGTACCGCCCATCATATCCACAATATTTTTGGCAATTGCCATTCCAAGGCCGGTTCCTCCGATTCCGTTCTCTGTGACGGTATGCTCTCTTGAGAAAGAATCAAACACATGCTCCCGGAACTCCGGTGACATTCCGCTTCCGTTATCCTTCACCCTGAAGATTACAGTTGTAAATCCATCTCTTTTACACGGTTCCTCTGAAGCACGGATGCTGATCCTGCCACCGACCGGTGTAAACTTTACCGCATTGCTGCTTATATTCAGAAGCACCTGTGTCAGACGCAGCTTGTCGGTAATAATATCTTCATGGAGTATATCCTGTGTATCAATAGAAAGCTTCTGCTGTCTGGAATATGAAGAGCCCTGGATGATCGTTTTCAGATCATTCAGAATATCCGGCAGGTGTACCGCTGCATATTCAATTTCAACGGAACCGCTCTCAATTCTGCTCATATCCAGCACATCATTGATCAGACTGAGCAGATGCTGGCCGGATGTACGGATCTTTTTCAGATAATCCAGAACAAGCTCTGTATTATCAATATGTGCTGTCGCAAGTGCTGTGAATCCGATGATCGCATTCATCGGTGTACGGATATCATGGGACATATTACTCAGAAACGCTGTTTTCGCTTTGTTCGCATGCTCCGCAGCTGCAAGTGCATTTCTCAGATTCTTATCCTGCGCTATCTCACGTTCTTTTTCCTCTGTGGCATCACGGTTTGCAACCAGAACGGTACACAGTTTTCCATTTTTATCATATCCCTGCGGCACAATGATCATTGTCAGCCATCTTTCATCCGCTGTCTGAGCGATAGAGCTCAGCATCTCACGTTTCTCCAGACGCTTTGCCACAGTACTCATATCGATAAATTCCCGATATGCCTCCTGAAATGGCTCTGCAATAACCTGCCTTATAAGCTCTTCCTGGTGTGCTTTGGAAAGCATATGCCCTTCTTGATCCGGCTTCATGTTTTTTGAAGCTTTTACAATTTCGATTTCCTCTGTTTTTATATTCACAAGAGAAATAGAGGAATATGCATGACCAAGTGCATTGATCACGCGAAGTCTCTTCTGATCCTGCAGAATGCTTCTCTTTTCTGTTCTGCTCCTGCTCACCCGGTAAAGTGAAAAAAGAAGCAGTGCAAGCAGCACATAGACCACACATACAGTATTTCGTGTGATGTACACCTGATACTTCGGGAAAAAGATATATGCATCGTAGTCCTTTATCTTCTTCTGACGCCCATACCAGGTTCCGTTCTTTGAATGAAGGCAGACAATTCCATTCACATCTGCATGAAATTTATTTTCATACAAGCGTTTTGAAGCTTCTACTGAACGAGAAGTAAGCTCCTGTTTATTTGTACTGACAACCTTGTTATCATCACAGATCACAACACTTCCATTCATCTCAAAGGGAAAATCTGAAAACAACGATGCCATGGTCAGATCTCCGTTAAGCTCATTTACCTCCTCTTTCTGTGCATATGCGATCAGGATTCCTGCTGCGTCCTGCCTTGCCACTGCCGCAAAATCATAGAGCTTTCCTTCATTTCTAAGACGGGTTGTATAGGTCTTTTCCGGATGAGCTGCAATGTCACATACATAATCACTTTCGATCAGCTTCTGCCACAGCGGCATGGCATCTCCATCCTTCGCTGTCTGTTCTTCCACCTTCTGGTTCTGATCCAGTACAAGGATTCCTGTCAGGCGCTGTTCATTTGCGTATTCATCCAGCATCTCCTCGCTGAGATTGCCTTCCTGTGCTATGACCCGGCTTAGTTCTGTTGTTTTGTCCATAAGACGTACCAGACTCTTTACCTGGTCATTTGTATTGTAAATCTCATACCTTTCAATCCGGTTTTTTACAAAGTCAAAGGTCTCATTCAGTGTGTTATTCAGTTTCTTATTATCACTTGCTGTCAGCAGAAGAAAGGTCAGGATTCCGAAAAAAATCTGGATAAGCACCAGTAAACATGCATTTTTATCAAACTTCTTTTTCTGCATCTGCTTTCTTATCTGTCTGCTCATTTACTTTCCCCTTCAGGCAGAATCTCATCCGCATCCAATCCGTATTTTGTAACTATTTCTTCTGTAATGCCCTCATCCTGCATCTCTTTGAGGACTTCTGTAAGATCTGCTGCAGCTTCCTTGTGAGTTCCTTTTTCAAAAGCAATACCAAGCTCTGATTTATAAGGACTTTCCTTTAGCATACGGTAAGCACCCTCACCATCTCGCACCAGGCTGCCAAGCATCGCCTCATGTCCCGCAATTGCATCTGCATAATTTTTTCTAAGTGCGGCATAAAGCTCATTTGTGGTGGAAAAGCAGTTCACCTGCTCCATCTGCGGAAGATCTGATTCAATATTATGAAGAAAAAGATCCTCTGCTTTTGTAGTAGCCTGCACTGCAATCCTCTTCCCTTTCAGATCCTGAATCGTCTGAATTTCACTCTCGGCTCTTACAACCACCATCTGACGGCTGTACAGATAGGGGCCTGCCCACTGATATTTGTCTTCTCTTCCGTTCATGGAATAGCTGCTCCACAGACAGTCTATTGTCCCATCAGCCAGCAGTTTATCCTTGTCCTCCCAGACTATATTCTCAAATCTGGGGCGATATCCCAGTCTCTGAAAGGCTTCCCTGGCAAGCTCCACATCAACACCTTTGTATTCACCGTCGCTTGTCTGATAGCTGTAAGGTTCGAAGTAATCTATTCCGATTACTATCTCCGGCAGTTTGCTGTCTGCCCCTTTTTCTTTCTTTATTATACATCCTCCCAGTATAAAACTGCCAGCCAGAAGAAATGCCGTAATGTAAATTCTATTTCTATGGGTATGGGAGCTGCTCTTTCGATTTTTTCTCATATCCAGTTCCTTTCCATTTTATCACCATTCAGCAGCCTGCGTTTCGGTATTCCAACTTCTCACTATGTGAAAGCAAATCTTTACCGTATTAATGTTTGAAAAGCAAAAAGAGAACAGTCGATATATTTTCGAACTGTTCTCCTGCTTCCAAAGCCCACGCAGTATTGGCATTACTGTTTCCTGATCATTTTCGTCTATATCATTTTTTTATAATATCACAGGCAGTTATGTTTGTCACTTAAAAATTTGAAGTTCAAACCCAAAAATTCTTCACTTTTCGTCTGCATATACTAAGTACGGTCACTGATAATCCCATTAGGAAAAGCTACCTGATAATATCCGTATCGTCCTCTGTTTTTACATATGGGGTATGGCTGCTGTCCTTGCCGCCCCGGCTGGTTCTTCTGAAATCGGTGGAGTGTTCGGTGTAATTGGTGGTATCGATTCGTTTTTTAATTTGGGTTCTGCCGTTACATCCCAGATTATCCGCCCATCATAATAGCCAGATTTCAATCCACGCTCCCGCGAAGGGAGCGACAGCAATATTTCACAAATCCTCAAATTTATATTGTGAAACATTGACAAATACTACTCAAATTAATTCTTTAAACATTAATGCATAATATATTAATAAACTTAAAGCTAAAGTTTTAAGTTATTTTTCTGGTGCGAATCACCTTATAGATTTATGTGTGCTTCACATTCGCACCAGTAATTTATAGAATCAGTGGCTGATCTACCGCAATTCCACGTTCAACTCCAACATGTTCTACTTTTGTCTGGTATTTATTGCCCAAATAATAAAAGCGTAAACTATCTACATTCTCATCAATAATATCAATTAAACTTTGTTTTAACACTACACTTTGTGCCTGGTCTAAAATGCATTCAAACACCGAATTCTGAACACGTCTGCCATAGTTTTCACATTGTTTCGCCACTTTTCTTAACCGTTTTTTTCCTGATACAGTTTCTGTATTAACATCATATGTGATAAGTACGAGCATAGCAATTTACCTCATTTCCAAAGGAATACCGGATATCCGTCTAAATCACCGCGCAAATATCTGGCAAGCAGCATAGCTTGTACATACGGCAGCATTCCCCATTCAACTTTTTCTTTTAAAAATGGATGTGTAATAACCTCTTTCTTTTTATTTTGCCATTCTACTAATACCTTTTTGCGCAAATCATCATCCATCAAAACTGCTCCATTTTCTTTTCGTGAAAAATTTTTGCCATTTACAATCTTCTTATTAATCAAGGATAATACAAAGCGATCTGCATAAACGGCCCGAAATTCTTCTATCAAATCAAGAGCCAGTGACACTCTGCCCGGTCGGTCTGTATGAAGGTATCCAACATATGGATCCAGACCAACAGTTTCCAGTGCTGAAGCAATTTGATTTGTTAATAAGGTATAAACAAACGAAAGCATCGCATTTACATTATCTAATGGCGGTCTTTTATTACGGCCACTAAAAGTAAAATCTTTTTTCTGTTGCAATATCAATTCATTAAAAACACCAAAATAAATGCTGGCTGCCTCACCTTCATACCCTCGTAACTGCTCTTTTGACTCTGCATTCTGAATTAATTCCAACGCATCCTTTAGCTGCAAAGACGCTTTTTTTACGCGTTCTGAATCAATTTGCATTTCATGGTCGCGTAAGGATCTTTCTAAAATCCATCTTGCATTGTATACTTTACCCAGAATACAATTTTTCGCAATTTTTAAGCTTATATCTTCATCCTTACAACTCTTATATTGTTGTTCACGCAGAAGAACATTTCCTCTTGTTTTTCCAGATACCCTTGCCAGAAACTTCCCTTGTGGGCTTAGATAACATATAGAAATATTCCGTTCTGCGCAAGCACCCATCAGTGCCGGACTTGTTCCCCGATATCCAAATGATACGATACCTTCCAAATTATGTAATGGCAACCGCCCAATCTCTGTTTGATTGTCATATACTACAATCGTTTCTCCTTCCAATCCCAAATAACTATTTTCAGATGTCACATATAAAGTATTTAATAATTTTTTCACCTTGCATCCTCCCTTAATGACTGCGTTATATAAGCGGTCACTGAAGTCGTCTTTTCTAACTTAGGGAGACATATTTCTTTTAATGAACAGCTATTGCATGATTTGCCTGTTTTCACCTTCGGCGTATAGCCTCTGCTATAATACTGATGCATTTCATCAAATAACTCTTTTACTTCATCTCTTAGTTCTTTTGAAAACAATACATTTTCTCGTCTTCTTGTCTCCCCGTAGAAAATTGCCCCTTCTGATATTTCAGTCGAAAACATTTCTTCCAAACACATTGCCTGCGCTGTAAGTTGTAGTTTGTCCTCTTCTGTAATTTTGGGTTTTCCTTTTTTATACTCTACTGGAAATACTGAATATAATCCTCGATGTCCAAATAACGAAATACCATCCTCACACTTATGAAATTCTACAACATCACACTCTCCTGAAATGCCCATTTTTCTGGATGCTATTGGAAGAGCTCTTACAATAATGGTATCTTTTCGTTTTTCTTTACTCATCGGATCATGCACTTTTTTATGCATCAACTCACCAATAACTGTATGAACATTTTCAGCCCATTGCTGTTCGATATGAATTAATGCCCACTGCCTCCGGCAAAATTTAAAATGTTGTATTCCCGACAACATCAAATAGTCATCTTCTTTATATTCCATCAAATCATCCTTTTCACTTCAACTGAATCCGGAATCGTTTCTTCATGAACACACACTTTATAATCCTGGTATTTTCTCGGATACTCCACATCCTCCTTTTTTGATACTTCCACTGCATCAAACAGCTTATATGCCGGACAGTCTCCTAATTCTTTACTGTGTTTAAATACAATCAGTTCTCGTACTGCCATTTTTCCCCTTGCAGCTGAATGATCATTTTCAAACATATTAATAATAGCATCCCATAAAAGCTCCAGATCATCCTCTGAAAATCCTGTTACCTTTCTCGCCAGATTTGCAGAAATATATCCTTCTACTCGATATAGTCCATATGGAACTATACATTTTCTTCCCATCTCTGTGCTCTTATTTTCAGCATCTTTCTCTGTTGTAATCGCCACTCTCGTAATAGTCACTTCCTGACTGATGATCGGATCAATACTTCTGGCAAAACCAATCTGCACAGGTCCTCTTACTTGTCCACAATTCAAAGCAGCTTTGACAAATGTTGTCATAACAGCACCAAATGTACGAATATCATAAAAATTCTCGCACATGTAATCTCTTAACTTAAGATCTACATTTGGATCATTTTTCTTAAGTTTTTTGAGTGCTTCTGTTACCTTTTTATCGTCGTTCTCTTCCACCCCAAGTTCTTTACAGGCTTCCCGATCACTTCTGTTAAGCGGCGCATCTTCTTTGATATAAATTTTATACCCTTTCTCCTCTTCTTTGACTGTTTCAATATAATTACGGATTTTTCGCTTAATACAAACATCCGTAACAAGACCCAAACCACTTTCCGGATCAATTCTTGGCATATTCCCTGCATCAGGATCTCCATTTGGATTTCCGTTTTCCACATCAAATAATACTACAAACTCATACCTGTTTTTTATTACTTCGCTCATTTACTTCTCCTCCTTCTTCTCGTACCTTTTCTGCACCTGATGATAATACCCCAGCATAAATTTCCCCTGTTCTTCCAGTGAAAGACGACTTGGAAATCCCTGCATTTTCTCAGACAATTCTATTTTACCTATAAGTTCAGTTAATAGCTTTTCATAATACACCTTCGTTCCTGCTGATTCCCTTTCTATTTTTTTCATATGACTGTTTTTTAATTTGATTAATATAGGGAATACAGATGCCGGTGTTGCACAGGCAGAATTAAAGTACCGATCTCTGATGGTAGCATTAATTCCTGGATTCGCCTCTCTTTGAATAAATTCCAATACCGCGAACAATCTTCCAAGAACATAAGCTGTCTCTTTGCAATCCTCGTTCAATCCCATGAATTTTTCGCCTTCCTTCCAATTGTAATTCTTCATTAAAACTGCTTTTATAATCGCCGCTCTTCCACATGTAATGTTCCCCTGTTCTGAACGGATTCGAATCAATGTATCAGTATACAAGGTTGCCGGATATCTATTATTCTGAAGAACTGCATTTAACACCATTGCCGCCATACTGGGAATCGGAGTTTTATCTTTTGACTTTTGATTGACCGTTTCAAATAACATTTTTTGAATACCTAAATAGTCCAATTCCACCCAGGCAGGTTTTACAATCTCCATTCTCTGATAATGCTTGGACAAATTCTCCATAATATTACCAAATGAATTTTGATAAAAAAAGCGCACAGAAAGCCTTGCTGCATTTGGTGCCAGACAAAGAATATAGAATTTTTGCTCCAGATTTAACTTGATATCTTCTAAATCTACTCTTAAACCTCTTTGCAGATTTCCGAACAGTTTTTTCATTTCCTCTTGATTATCCACTTGCGGATTCATCCATGACATAAAAGTTTTCTGATATTCTTCTTTTCCGGATTCTGCCCAGAATACAATCATTGAATCGCCTAACGGAAACCAGTATTCTCTTTGATTGAGTAAATAGTTGAGTGCTGTTGTATATGCAAACTCTGCATATTTACCAACCGGTGCATTATAACTTTGTTCTTTTCCATAAGATTCGAAAGCCGGTGCATTAAATGAAACCAGTGCAGCTCCACTTGACTGTGCTCCCGGAACCCCTTTTATCCCTTTATGAATACGTGAAATATCAGTTCTCTGTCCGGTTACCAGACAGATTCCTTGCTGTTCGTTGCTTTCTGCATTTCTCGCTTCTTCCCATAAAGCTTTTATTTCATCGTCTTCTTGCGCCTCCAAAGCTCTCATGCCAAAAATAATGTTCCCACCCTCATTCAACTCTTCCCAATATTCTCTTAAAATCGGATTCTCTTTTGCAGTTTTCGGATTCCAGTTTCTAAAATAAGCACAGATAGCTTTTGCCATTGCACCTTTTCCTTTACTTAAAATTGATAGGTGCTTATCCTTTGCTGCCAAAAAGCAATCCATTATTCTTGGTTTTGTTCCATCTTCATCTATTCCAAGCAGATATTTCGCATTATCACACAAGAAATTTGCAGAGATTCCAGAAGATCTTAAAACCATCTCAGGAACGAAAAGCATTGGAGCAATTAAGACTTTCTTTTTCCCTCTTTCCTCTTCTTGTTTCAAAGAGACTATTCCTTTTATTGTTCCGTCCTCATTCAATTCAATTACGTGTGACACTTTAGCCTGACACCATCCTGCTTTTGCCACTTTTCCTTGCTGAAGAAGATTTTCATAATACTCTTCCAAAGCCTGTAGAATCATCGAAACACCTCACAATCCGTAAGATCTAATACCCCTTTCTTCATAACTGCTCTAAAAAACATGGGCTGAATATTCTCCAGATTACTATAGTCCATATCATATAACATGAATCCCAAATCCTTCTCCGGTACTTCACTATATATAGTTGTTATGTCATTTTCCTCACATAAGCAAAACTGTGCCGGGAACTCTCTGCATCCAAAATATGGCATATGATAGCATTCACCCCGTTTTAGTCTTCGCATTATGATATCCTTAAATTTTCCTGCATTATCAGATTCATTTGCCTTATTGGTCAGTTCAAAATGGGCTTCTATCACATAACATACATCACATAAAATCAAAGATGCTCTCTGAACAATGTCTTCCTTGGTGCTTATATAAAATGGTCTCTCATCTCCGTTATATGCCTGTAAAGCATTGCTCCTGGAAACTTTGCTCTTTACTTCATTTCTTCGAACACTTGTAAAACGAATCGGATTTTTCACATAAATCTTATCGATAATCCAACGCATTCCGGGATGCCAGTAAATTGCTTCCAGAATTCCTCTTGCTGCGGACGGTGTCATGACATCATAGGAGCATCGTTCCACTTTAAGCTCAGGACGTGAAAACAAGGCATAATTCCCCCATACCTTTACTTTTACACCAACCCCCATCTTATAATACCTCTCCTTTCTTATAACAAACTGCTATATAATCCCTCGGCTGATAATAAAAATCTGTATTGAAATTTGATATACATTGATCGATCCAGGAGTGATATACCTCCCACAGTCCTTCTAAAATCTCATCATCTGAATAGCTGTCTTCGATTAACCGTTCATATACTTCACCAATGTCCCAATAATCCGGGATTTTATAATGGCATTCAGATACATTGTCAAAATTTCCCTCTTCTATTTTGCATTCTTCCGAAAACTCATATGCAACTTTTTCTATAGGTTCACAGTGAAAGACATCTGCATATTCATAAATCCTGGCAATTCTTTCTTTGCCAAGAAAATCTGTCACCTCTTTTCTACTTCTTTTTTGTTGACGACCAATATATTCAATCAGACTACATGTATAAAACAGTCTATTATTATTTTTTGTTCCCATATACTTCCTCACTTCCCACATACTTTAGCGTATCTAATGCAGAGATCGTATGAAAACTGATCTGATGTGTCGGATGACTGAATTTTGCCAGTTCCCAGAAAGCTGCTCTTGAAATTTTTCCATCTATATAATTCTGGATATAATTATAAATAGTGTCATCTGCCATAGGTCCTTCCACAATGTCGTAAGTATGTGATTTTCCACTTCTGCAATGCACGATAAAATCAAGCCACTCCTCTGTCATTTCATCAAAAACCAGATACTTCAACTTATTATCAGGTGTATATTCATAGCAATTCAATACTCCTGATGTTCCATAACGTGTTGCCCACCGTTTTGCCTGTTCCGGAAGTTTTGTACAATAAAAGCCAAAATAAAAATCTTTATGATACAGTGCTTTTCTGATTTCCGGAAATTCTACAACGTCCTTGCTCCCATGATATAAAACCATACAATGTCTCCTTATTAATCGCTTCTACGATTCACTGCTATTTCTTAATCTCACTATACTACACTTCTATATATTAATCAATACTTTTCATGTTTGTTATATAAAATTCTAATGAAGATATAAAAAATACAATTGTAAAAACAAATTAATTCATGTATACTTAAGCTTGTCTGGGGAACCAGTGGATTGAAATATTAGTATTTTTTTTAAAGCAAACAGGGTGTATGAAAATATTTTCATACACCCCATTTAATATTACATCATCAACACATCATCCACCGAAAAATCTAATCCCCACTCATCAGAATACTGTTTTTGCGACATCAGTTCATAAAAATCCTGCATATCTTCTGAGATTGGCCGAAGCATTCCGTTACTGTACAGCTTATCAAACAAACTGTTTTCGTTCCTTTCATCTCCATAAATCTGAACACAATATTGACCGGCTTCTCGAAGTCTTTCTTTCGATGCTCCCTTTGTTTTCAATTCGTTCAATAATTCTTCTGCTTTTAATTCTTTGTTGATATAAATCATCTTTGTGTTTTCTTCAATAAGCTTAAATTCTTTTGCTACTTTTGAAAAATTAAACCGCAGCTGTTTAAATTCGCCCATGATGTTTTTCTTATCCAGGCTGGTTCCGCGATAATGATAAAGACGTTTAAAATAATCAGAAATCCCTGTCAAGTCATCTACTTTTTCATAGTCTTGTAAAACAGATGCTGCTGTTTCAATCTGCAATTTTTGATTTGTCACTTTCTTTTCGTCAATGAAATCAAAAATATAAACTTTACTTTTCGCTAAGTCCTTCTTTCCATTCCTGTTGCACCTTCCGGCTGCCTGAAGCAGAGAATCCAATCCTGCAATCTGCCTGTAAACAATGTCAAAATCCAAGTCTACACCAGCTTCTACCAGACTGGTTGAAACAACAATACATTTTTCATTATTATCCAGTCGCTCCCGAATTAATTTCAATACTCTTTTTCTATGTTTTGGATACATGTTTGTGGATAAATGATATATATTTTTTCTTTCTTCCCGCAGCTTTTTGTACAGCTCCTGTGCGGCTTTTTTTGTATTCACAATGCAAAGTATACTTTGATCTCCCTGCATTCGCATGATCAGTTCGTCTTGAGAAATTTTTCCTATTTTTTCATAAGTAACTCGCTCAAAGAAACGAAATTGTTCTTCCACATGCGGACATAATTCTATCATTTTATCTTTGGATGAGAAAAACATTTCAAGCGCAGGCTGTGTTGCAGTACACAAAACAATACTTGAGGCATAATTATCAACTAATTCCTGTAAAACAGAAATACAAGGTTTTAAATAATCCATCGGCAACATTTGTGCTTCATCAAAAATTACAACACTGTTTGCAATGTTATGGATTTTCCTGCATTTTGATGATTTGTTTCCAAATAAAGATTCAAAGAACTGTACATTTGTTGTCACAACTACAGGTTTATCCCAATTTTCACTTGCAAGCTGCATTGGATAAAATTCTTCTGAATCTTTATATTCTACATTGCAATGATTTTCCAATACATTTTCTGCACCAAGAATTTCCCGAAACACCTGGGCATTCTGTTCAATTATACTTGTATAAGGAATCACATAAATAATCCGATCCATCTGATGCTTCACTGCATGTCTTAATGCAAAGGCCAAAGAAGCAATCGTCTTCCCTCCTCCGGTTGGAACTGTCAGGTGATAAATTCCCTTTTCTCGCTTCCCCATTTCCATGCAATGAGCTAAAATCTCTGTTCTTCTTCCATTGATACTTTCCAATTCAGTATTGCTTAACCAAGGCTCAATATATTGTTCTAATTTTTCCTCCAAAATCTGCATTGTTTCTCCCGCAACACGGCCAGTATTTTCATTTTTCATAAAAGCTTCCGTATCCAAAAAATCAGCATCTACCAAACATGAATATAACATCCTTACAAAAACACTTAATGAAAAATCAAGATTCTTTGTTGGATCAAACACAATTGGATCCGTATGAAGCTGTGGAATTTCTATTTCCTTTTCATAATTTTTAAAATCACAGATTTTTTTATTATATCTTCCACATAAGCTATTGCCTATTGCAGTGTTTCCATAGTCTGGAAGTCCGGCATGATGTCCGGCAATACAGTAACTTAAAATAGAATAGTAACCGCCTTTTTCATTGCAGACTTTCGCACCTGCAGTTGAATGATCTACTCTTTCACCTGTATCATTTTGAATTTTTCTTTGAAACTCTTTGGAATATTTCCCAAGATCATGTAACATTCCACAACAATAACCCCATTCTTTCTTCCCAAATCTTTCCGCAAAAAATCCTGCTAATTCAGCTGTACCATATAAGTGTTCTTTTACTGTCTGTACTCTTTCATTATCTTTATGCGCTATATACTCCATGATAACAACACCTCGTTTCATCCGGGACAATTTCTTCTGCCTTTGCCAGTACCGCAATTCCTGCCGGTATTGCAATTACAGTCAGTAAAATTATTTTTAATCCAATAATTTTCCTTCACGATACGACCATTCCAGATAGTCTGGATTTTGATAATATAAATCTGTATTAAAATTCGATATTTCATCACTAATAAAAGAAGAAATATTCCATAATCAATGTCATTCAGTTAAGTTCAGATTAGCGAAATAAAGTATATCACATCTTCAAAAACATAGGAAGCCTTTGTCCCACGCTATCAGAATCAGGCAATCAACTTTACCGGGGAAGATATGGGAAGTGACAAAGCTATGATGATCGTGCTTCTTTATATTGTCATAGTAATTATGGCTTTTGTCTTTAGAATTACAATCAGCAATACGATTCGAAAGGAAGCAGGTGTGATCGGAACACTGCGCGCATCCGGCTATACAAAGGGTGAACTTATCAGGCATTATATGACACTTCCTGTGATCATTACCCTGTTCGGAGCATTGATCGGAAATATTCCGGGATACACCGTAATGAAGAATGTGTGTGCCTCTATGTATTATGGAAGCTATAGCCTGCCGACTTATGTGACAATATGAAATGCAGACGCTTTTTGGATGACAACCCTTGTACCGATAGCAAAATGGCGAAATCAGCAGATTATACATCTGGTCAACATCGGTCGTGGTAGTTCTCTGGCTTTTATTAAGTTTTCCCATTGAAAAAGCAGTCATGGAGATTCTATTTAGGGAAATGATGCTGACAAGTGTTTCAGGATGGATTGCACTTTGGATCGATCCAAAGATTTATCTGGAAATGTTCGTAATAGGTATAGGAACTTATGCAGCTGTGTCACTTCTTGAATACCGCAGAATCCGTAAAATTCCAATGGATGAAGCTCTGAAAAATGTAGAATGACCCCAAAAAATATTTTATTTTTTACGAAAATTTTATTCCATTTTTTAATTTCTATGCTATAATGCTTTGTTATCTAATATACGGTGTATAACACGAGGTGAAGTAAGTGAAGAAAAAAACACTTGTGCCTTTTATCGTTTTTTTGCTGGGCATATGTCTTATCAGTTTCATTGTATACAAAACAAATGCCCATGAGGAAGAACAAAAACACACAACGGCACAATTAAATGCAACTACTTATGGTGAACGTATAAAAAATGAAATTACAAATGGAATGGAAATTACGGATGTTCTGAAACAGATTTTGATCAGTGAAGATGGAGAGCTTAATCAGTTTGATACGGTTGCAAAGAATATTATGTCTGACTCCATTGAAAGTATTCAGCTTGCTCCCAATGGTGTTGTAACAGATATTTATCCTGCCGAGGGAAATGAGGCAGGTAAGATTGACCTGCTCCATGATAAAGACCGCCAAGAAATTTCCTGTTATGCCAGAGACAACCATACCCTGATCACACAAGGCCCCTTCGAATTGAAGCAAGGTAGCTATGGACTTGCTGTCCGTAATCCGGTTTATCTGAAGGATAACAATGGTCAGGAATATTTCTGGGGATTTACTATTGTTATTTTACGTGTTCCCGATATTTTTTCGAACTCGATCAGTGCACTCTCAGACTTTGGCTATGAATATAAGCTTTCCAAAACAGTCACTCCCTGGGATAACACTTATGAAGTTGTTTATCAGTCAGATGGCTCAATGATTCATCCTGTTTCTTATGATTTTACAATAGGTGAGGAAAACTGGAAATTTGAGGTAATGCCTGAAGGTGGATGGCAAAATACTGCGTTTATAGCTTTAACCAGCGGATTTTTTGCTTCTATTGTCTTACTTCTGTCAGGTCTTACCAGGGTTTGGTTAGTATCTAAGGAAAATAAAAACAAATTTCAAATACTGGCACGCATAGATTCTCTTACAAATATTTACAACCGTTATGGATTTGATGAATTAGCAGAGAAGATGATTTCAGAAAATCCCAAAGCGCATTTCATAGCCGCATTCCTTGATATAGATGACTTTAAATTAATTAATGATATCTATGGACATGCCTATGGAGACAAAGCATTAAAGAGTCTGGCCGATAATATGAAAGCATTTTTTCCATCTGATGCGTTGCTGGGCAGAAACGGCGGCGATGAATTTTGCATTCTTCTGCCAAACAATGTCGGTGAAGCTGCTGCGAAGCAGCTGCAGCAATTCACCAGGATACCAAAGACATTCTCATGCAATGGGAAAGAACATCCATTTTATATTTCTCTTGGATATGCGGAATATCCAGACTTTGCATCAAACTGTTCACAGCTCATGCGTTGTGCAGATGCAGCACTTTATGAGGTTAAGCTCCATGGAAAAAATGGATGTATGGCATACAAAGAAGGACTTCAATCAAGAGTTCGCAAGCAGCTTGGATTTGCACTTAAGGATATCTCTGAACACCTTCCGGGTGCATTTATTATTTACAGAGCGGATAAAAAAGAGGATGAGCTTTTCTATGCAAACCATGAGTTTCTCCATATGACCGGATATAAAGATATGGAAGAACTTTTTAGGCTTACAAAGAGAAGCTTCCGCAACCTGATCCGGGAAGATGAACGACAGCAGATCGAATCAAGCATCTGGGAGCAGATTGATAATGGCAATGAAAATGACTATATTCATTTTCATCTTCGGAAGGCTGACGGATCCTATCTTTCTGTGCTTGACCATGGCAGAATCGTAGAGAATCAACAATACGGCAGAGTATTTTATGTAATGTTTATGGACTGGAAAGACATGCACATTCATTACAGCGATAAATTTTCTTACAACGATAAATTTTCAAAGCGAACAGCAGGAAATATCACAAATTGAAATAAAGTCGGTACAGGATATGAAAATCCCGCACCGACTTTATTTGTTATGTTTTGATTTATCAATGCCTTTTTTTGCAATTTATAAAATATATTCCATCTGTTTTTCTTTTGTTTTCATTCCCATCTTTTCATAGAATTTTTCTGCTGAAATATTTCCTGTCCATACATTCAAGGTTACTTCATAGCATCCCTTTTGCTTTGCCTCATTTTTTACATGTTCGAATAATCTTTCACCGATATGCTGTCCTCGTGCTTGTTGGTCCACACACAGGTCATCTATAAAAAGGGATTTAAACGGCACCATATTATTTGAAAAAGGTTGTTCCCGTAATTGACAAAATGCATATCCTACACAAATATCAGCTTCATTGGCGGCAACATATATTGGATTTTTTTCGTTTTTTAAAAGCTCAGTCAGTTCGTCTGCTGTATATTTTGTAGTGCCGGGAATAAAAATATCAGGTCTTATGTCTGCATGAATCTGCAGCACCTGTCCCAACAGTTCAATAATTCTCGGAATATCTTTTTCTTCTGCTTTTCTGATGATCATTTTTTTGCTCCTCCTAATCTCTTCCAAAAACAATTTTGCCTTCGTTTCTAATTCCTTATTTTAATCCCATTTCTGCTATTTCACAACCAAAACTCAAATCTGTTCGTTTCCATTTTTTCTCTTAATTCTTTTCATCGAAAAATCGCACAAAAACATTAGCATAAAATTGTTTAGTATATACAAAACACTTCTTGATTTTTTATAAAAAAAGTAGTAAAACATTAGATAATTAATAGAGAAAATTCTTCCTTTGTTATCACTTAGATGACAGGGGTGTTTTTAATATATTCCATATTCAAAGAAAGACGAGGAGAAAGATTATGAGTGGAATTATGATGATGGTGATTGCCATTGTAGTTCTGGGAGGCGCATATCTTCTGTATGGCCGCTATCTGCAGAACAAATGGGGAATTGATCCAAAAGCAAAAACTCCGGCATATGAGATGGAGGACGGAGTTGATTATGTACCTGCAGATACTAATGTTGTATTCGGACATCAGTTTGCCTCAATTGCAGGTGCAGGCCCGATCAACGGACCTATCCAGGCTGCAATTTTTGGTTGGCTTCCAGTTATGCTGTGGATTCTGATTGGCGGTGTATTTTTTGGTGCAGTTCAGGATTTTGCTTCCATGTATGCATCTGTAAAGAACAAAGGACGTACAATCGGATATATCATCGAAGCATATATTGGAAAATTAGGAAAAAAATTATTCCTTTTATTCTGCTGGCTGTTCTGTATTCTGGTTGTTGCAGCATTCGCAGACGTAGTAGCAGGAACCTTTAATGGATTTGCCGCAAACGACGCAGGCGAAGTTACAAAGGTAGCCGCAAACGGAGCTGTCGCAACTACCTCCATGTTATTCATAATAGAAGCTGTTGGACTTGGATTTTTCCTGAAATACACAAGATTCAATAAATGGATCAATACAGCCTTTGCCATTGTCTTACTGGTAGCCGCAATTGCACTGGGACTTAAATTCCCGATGTATATAAGTCTTGGAACCTGGCACCTTATTATATTTGCATACATCCTGGTAGCCAGTGTTGCACCTGTATGGGCATTGCTTCAGCCACGTGATTATCTGAACAGTTATCTGCTTATTTTTATGATTGTGGGTGCGGTAATTGGTGTATTTGTTGCTAACCCTTCCTGTAATCTAAAAGCTTTTACAAGCTTTAATGTTAATGGACAGTATATGTTTCCGATTCTATTCGTAACGATTGCCTGTGGTGCGGTTTCTGGCTTCCATTCCCTGGTATCCTCAGGCACTGCATCCAAACAGATTAAAAATGAAAAGAACATGCTCCCTGTTTCATTTGGCGCAATGCTCATGGAAAGCATGCTTGCCATCATCGCACTGATTGCAGTAGCATCTTTTGCAGATGGTGAGGCGGCAGCACAGGGACTGACAACCCAGCCGCAGATTTTTGCAGGTGCGATTGCAAATTTCCTTTCTGTGATTGGTTTGTCCCATTCATTAGTATTTACATTAATTAACCTTGCTGTATCTGCATTTGCACTGACATCACTTGACTCTGTAGCACGAGTAGGACGACTCTCTTTCCAGGAGTTTTTCCTTGATTCTGATACAGATGAAGAAAATATGAACCCGTTTTTAAAGGTGATGACTAATAAATATTTTGCAACGATTATCACACTTGTACTGGCCTATCTGCTTACAAAAGTGGGTTACGCAGAAATCTGGCCATTGTTTGGTTCTGCAAACCAGCTGTTATCTGTGCTTGCGCTTGTAGCCTGTGCAGTATTTTTAAAGAAGACAAAACGTCAGGGCTGGATGCTCTGGGTTCCAATGGTATTCATGATGGCAGTAACCTTTACAGCACTTGGCATGACAATTGTAAAGCTTTCCAAGGCATTTGTTACCACCGGTCTTGATCTTGGAAATTCTTTACAGCTGATATTTGCAGTCCTGCTGTTAATACTTGGTGTACTGGTAGCAATCCAGGGCATTAAAAAGCTTTTGGAAAAACCAGAGGTTAAAAAGCAGTAAAATCAGTAAAATCAGCATAGACTGACAGATTTCTTCAAACAAACCGCTGCAGCTATTTGCAGCGGTTTGTTTTCATTCCCCAGAATATGGCATTCATGATAATCACAATCAGCAGCACAGCAGCCATAGATACCCAGAATCCCATATTGAGTCCGAGCCATTCACAGGTTCCAAAAAGTGTCATCCATAATTCTTTCCACCTCCTAGAGCAGTTCGCCATAATAGCGGACATATGCTTTTTTCAAGCTTGTTGCCAGCAGATTGCATCTGCAGTAGATGAAACCAGTGAGTTCACAATGTATATTCGTGAGCAGGTCATTTCAGGAGCGCTCTTAACGGAGACGAG
>ERZ826613.2377-NODE-2377-length-18760-cov-3.000802_pt1 | contig 18760 bp, 17 predicted proteins | sample MGYA00519925_ERZ826613 | MGnify/ENA primary metagenome ERZ826613 (study PRJEB31778, sample SAMEA3449236) | human gut metagenome | biome: human gut; feature: human-associated habitat; material: faeces | place: United Kingdom | collected 2010/2012 ... | reverse complement strand
TGATTATACTGTTGATGCAATTGCTTTTGAAAATGCAATGCATTTAGCATTTGAAATGGTATCAAGTGATGTGGTTAGAAAAATGAAAGAAGGATTGAAATAAAGTGGAATTAGAAAAATTTTTACAGGTGAAATCAAAAATTGGAGCGAACTTGGCGGTCAAGATAAAGCAATTACTACATTGGGAAGAGAAGCTGCTTCCGGAACCAGAGACGGATTTGAATCTATTTTCAGCATAGAATCTCCTGTATATGCGGCAGAGCTTTCTTCAACCGGTGAAATTGTTACAAAAATATCCAGTGATATTTCAGCAATCGGATACGTTTCGTTGGAATCTTTGAACGACAGCGTTGTAGCATGTAAAGTAGACGGTGTCGAGGCAACGGAAGAAAATATAGAAAACGGTACTTATACCGTACAGCGTCCGTTTATTCAAATTTATAAAAAGGGAACAGACAGTGCGTTGATTAATGCATGGTTTGAATTTATAGAATCTTCAGAAGGACAGCAAATTATTAAAGATGTTGGTTTAATTGGCACGGCCAATAAAAACGGGTAATGTATAACCGTAAGTTGGAAGAAGGAATTGGTGGAGTAATGGGTATTTCAATGAATGACCTTACGGCTCAAAAAAAGTTGGAAAAAGTGAATTTGATTAAGCGCATCATTACAATGGTGTTCGGCGTCGGCTCAGTTGTCATGTTTTTTCTGCCGTATGCACAGTTTGTATTTAAGGATACAAAATATGTAACCAGTGGTTTAGATTTATTAATTGCAAGTGGATTCCGTGTGGAGACCGGTACAACCAGCGCCTTAATCGGTATTCCTGTTTTGATTAGAATTGCAGTCATTGCCGGCGCTGTATTTGCATTGGCAGGTACCGTTCTCATTTTCTTTAAACGTCCTGTGTTGTCGGGACTATCGTTTATTATTTCTGCAATTACACCGCTTGTGGTATTAATTTCAACAGCAAGCATTCAATCTGACGTTACTGCTTTAAACATTAGTCACGTTACAGTTGGTTATATGGTTCCGTTTATTTATGTTTTGGTAGCCGGGTTGGTTTGTGCGGTCCTTTCTCTCTCCACACAGGGTGTTGAGAAATTGGCCAGAGCCATTTTCCTTACGTTTGCATGCGTATCTATTGCGGCAGTATTAACCATCACAGTGTACATTTTCTCAGCAGGTATTCCCGCTATGGCAGAGATAGGTGTTTTCAAGTTCTTATTCGGTACCACTTGGGACGCCTCTACCAATCAGTTTGGTATTTTGCCTTTAATCTTAGCTTCTATCTGCGGTACTGTGGGCGCAATTATCATAGGCGTTCCAATTGGTATTTTGACTGCAGTATTTTTGACTGAAATTGCAAGACCAAGAGTTGCGAAAATTATTCATCCGGCAATTGAATTGTTAGCAGGTATCCCGTCGGTTGTATACGGTTTCTTTGGCATGCTTGTGATTGTTCCCGCAATCAGAGCTATGTTCCCGGGCAAAACCATAGGAGACAGTTTGCTGGCGGCGATTATTATTTTGGCAATTATGGTAATACCAACTATTGTAAACGTTACTGAGAACGCACTCAGAGCTGTACCAAAGTCTTACAGAGAAGCTTCATTGGGACTGGGAGCCACACCAATCAGAACTATTTTTAAAGTAACCATCCCGGCAGCAAGGTCAGGTATTCTGTCAGGCGTTATTCTAGGCGTTGGCAGAGCAATTGGTGAAACTATGGCTGTGATTATGGTTGCTGGTAACGTTGCCAATATGCCGACTTTATTGGGCACCACAAGATTTTTGACAACCGGTATTGCAATGGAAATGTCTTATGCGTCAGGTCTGCATCGTCAGGCACTATTTGCAATCGGTTTGGTGTTGTTTATCTTTATTATGATAGTAAATATCTCCTTCACAATTATTTCAAGGAAAGGGGCGAAAGTGAATGTCAAGTAATGCTGCGGCTGTATCTCAAGATACAATACAGAATCCGGAACCCCATAAACCGCAATCGTTATATCAGAAAAAAAGACATACTTCTGATATCGTATTAAGAATTGTCATTTACACCGCAACTGCTATTACAGTAGCGGCTTTGATTGGAATTATCGGCTATATTTTATGGAATGGTATTCCGCATATCACATGGTCATTCCTTTCTTCACCGTATTCGGAAACAAGGGCAAGTATGAAGGGTATTCTGCCCATGATTATCAATACCTTATATATTGTAGTCATTACTTTGTTGATATCGGCTCCGATTGGTATTTCCGCGGCAATTTATTTGACGCAATATGCAAAGCAGGGAAAACTTGTTCGCGCAATTCGTTTTACCACAGAAGTTCTTTCCGGCATTCCATCTATCATATTTGGTCTGTTCGGTTATACGGTATTCTGTATTTTGTTCAGACTGCAAACATCTATCATTGCCGGCTGCTTAACCATGGCCATTTGTGTGCTTCCGACTATCATTCGTACAACCGAGGAAGCATTGCTGGCAGTTCCGGGTTCTTATAAAGAAGGTGCTTTGGCACTGGGAGCCGGAAAATTTCGTGTTATTATGGGAATTGTCTTGCCTTGCGCTATGCCGGGCGTATTGACAGCGGTTATTTTGGCAATGGGCCGTATTGTTGGTGAATCTGCTGCATTGCTGTTTACTTCAGGTTTATCCTACAATATGCCAAGCGGGTTCTTTTCTCAAATTATGTCCAGCGGACGTACACTTACATTGCATTTGTATCAAACAGCAAGAGAGGCGGCTTCTCCGGATGCATTGAACGTTGCCTTTGCAACAGCTTCTGTTTTATTAATTTTCATCTTTATATTAAACCGTTTGGCAAGCTTGCTTTCTAAGGTATTAAAGAAAGGATAGTAGCACATGAGTAGTACAGAAATCAATCCCAACGCAAAAGTTTCCGTTAGAGACTTGAATCTATATTACGGCGATTTTCATGCATTAAAGGGTCTTAATATTGATATTCCGGCAAACAAAGTAACTGCGTTTATCGGTCCTTCCGGCTGCGGTAAATCTACCTGTTTGAAAACATTAAACCGTATGAACGATTTGGTAGACGGTTGTAAAATTACAGGTAAAATTACCATTGACGGGGAGGATATCTACGACCCTCGTACAGATATCAATCTGTTAAGAAAACGCGCAGGAATGGTATTCCAGAAAGCGAATCCATTTCCAATGTCTATTTATGACAATATTGCCTATGGTCCAAGGGTACACGGTATCAAAGCAAAATCCAAGCTGGATGAAATTGTAGAAAGTTCTCTTCGCAGTGCAGCGCTATGGGATGAGGTAAAAGACCGTTTGAAAAAATCTGCATTGGGTATGTCCGGCGGACAGCAGCAACGTTTGTGTATTGCACGTGCATTGGCTGTAGAACCTGATATTATTTTAATGGACGAACCAACATCCGCTTTGGACCCAATTTCTACTTTGAAAATTGAAGATTTGATGGATGATTTGCGGGAAAAATATACGGTTATTATCGTAACCCACAATATGCAGCAAGCTGCACGTATTGCGGATAAAACAGCGTTTTTCCTAACAGGAGAAATTGTGGAATATACGGATACACAAACCATGTTCAATAATCCAAAAGACGAAAGAACCGAACGTTACATTACCGGCCGTTTTGGTTAATTTTGTGTTGTGTTATGGAAATGTTTACAATTCCATAGAAAAATGCTAAGATATTATGGATATACTATATGAAACAATACGTTTCAAAGGCTGGAGGTAACAGGTATGCCAAGAAAACTATTTGACCATGAATTGGAAGAACTTGTTAGAGAAATGACCGATTTGGGTAATACTGTAGATGACAGATTTGAAAAAACAATTGAATGTCTGCGTACAGTAGATATAGAAAAAGCAAAGTATGTTGCAGAGCATGACCATGAAATTGACCGTAAAGAGCATAAAACGGAAATCTTATGCTTAAATTTAATTGCACTGCAGCAGCCCATTGCAAAAGATTTAAGAATGATTGCCGCATGTTTGAAAATTTTGACCGATATTGAACGTGAGGGCGACCAATGTGCTGATGTTTGTGAAATTTTAAGCACGGGACAAGTTTACGGAAACAGTCTGATTATATCTAAAATTATTCAAATGATGGAAGCGGCAAGAGATATGTTCCGCCGCGCTATGGATGTATTTATCAGTCGTGATGTTGAAGAAGCAAAAGATATTTGTGCCAGCGATGACTATGTAGATAATTTATTTTCCAAAGTGATTTTGGAAATCAGCAGCACAATTGCTCAAAGCTCCAATGTTATGGGCGATGTGGATTTGTTGTTGATTACAAAATATGCAGAACGCATGGCCGACCATGCAACCAATATTGCAGAGTGGGTTATTTATATTGAAACAGGCGAACATCCTGACTTGAACAAACATGAATTGTCCAGTCCGTATGTACGTGCAGGAAACGATTCTGAAGAATCATAATAAAGGGTGGAGAAAAATATGGCGTTGGTTTATGTGACAGACGATGAACCGAATATTTGTAAATTAGTAGCGTTTGGTCTCAAAGATGAAGGATTTGAGACAGCTACGTTTACAGATGGTAATTCTCTATTGGAAGCAATTCAAAAGAGAAAACCGGACGCTATCATTTTAGACTGGATGATGCCGCCCCCGGATGGCTTGACCATATGCCGTTCTTTGCGCAGCGAGGAAGACACCAAATATATTCCCATTTTGTTGCTTACCGCACGGGGCGCCGAAGTGGACAAGGTATTGGGACTTGAAATGGGTGCAGACGATTATATTGTAAAACCGTTTGGCGTAAAAGAAGTTTGCGCACGTGTACGCGCAGTGCTGCGTCGTACGGAAAATCAAGTTGCGCCGCAGCAAGAAGAAAAAATTAAGGGCGGAGATATTACAGTTGACATTGTTTCTCACACTGTGACAAAAGGAGATAAATCCATAGAACTTACTGCAAAAGAGTTTGATTTATTGGTTATGTTAATGCGCAATTCCGGACGGGTATTGACAAGAGATACGCTTCTAGACAGGGTATGGGGAGTAGAATATTTTGGGGATACCCGTACAGTAGATGTGCATGTGCGTTATCTGCGTCAAAAAATTGAAGATAATCCGGATACACCGCAGCTGTTACAAACAGTGCGCGGGGTTGGTTATAAATTTGTTGGTGAATAAAGGGGGCCGATTATGAGAAAGCGCTTGATGGCAAGTACAGCAGCGATTATCATAGTCGGCTTTCTTGTTGCGTTTGCTTTGGCAGCCAAATTGGTTCAGGATCAATATCAATTGGAATTTACGCGGAGACTGGATTCCATATTGGCGATGATGGAATCTCAGGTAGATGATATTGGACAAGATCCTCAAGGGTTTGCCGTTAAAATAGGAAAAGAATTGCAGGAAAAAGGTCAAGAAATCCGAATTACCATTTTAGATTCCGGAGGGAATGTCATTGGAGACAGCGGAATCGGCGAACAAGGTACACTTCCTGCAGAAAATCATCTTTATCGCCCTGAAATACAGCAAGCACAAAAAGAAGATATTGGCTATGACACCCGCAAAAGTGACAGCGTTCAGAAAGAATATTATTATGCTGCGGTACAAGTGGGAGACCGTTATTTTTTAAGGGCAGCATTGCCCACAGAAGAAATGAACCATGCGGTTACTATGGTATGGATGTATGCCATGATTGCAGGTGCTGTAGGAAGTATCATTGTAGTGCTGGTGACATGGTTGATTTTTACCAAACTTTCAAAACCGCTGAAAAAGTTATCAGATGCTTCTTTAAAAATTGCAGAGGGAGATTATACCAGTCGTGTAGAGGGGATTTACACGGATGAAATGGGAAATTTGGCCCGTACGTTTAATTTAATGGCGGATAATACACAGCAGGCCATTGACGAAATGAAGAGCAAACAGCATCAATTGGAAGGCGTTTTGCAAGGAATGCATGACGGTGTACTTGCCGTAAATGCAGATAATATGATTTTGTTCTTGAATGACAGCGCCAAACAAATGCTTGGAGTTACCACGTTACAAACAGGCAAATCTTTTGAGGGCAGTTTATTGGTTGGTAAAATTGCCGCATTTATGAATCAGGCATTAAAAGAAGAAAAAGTAATCAAAGATACCGTTGTTTCGGCAGCAAGTCCGCAGGGAGAACGTATCTTTACGGTTTATGCAACACCCATTCAAAACAATAAAGAATCAGCAGTACTGGCGGTAATTGCAGATGTGACTCACGTCAGTAAGTTGGAACAGCTGAGGAGTGAATTTGTTGCCAATGTAACGCATGAGCTGAAAACACCGCTTACAGCAATACGCGGCAGCATTGAGTTGCTCAAAAGCGCTGACAGAGATGAGGAAACCCGCAGATATTTCTATGATGTTTTGGATATCGAAGCGGAACGGCTGCATCATTTAATTGATGACATGTTGGTATTGTCCCAGATTGAAAATGCAAAGCCTGACAGTACAGAGCAGCGGTGTGACGTAGCCCAGGAAATCCGTGAAACAGTCGCAAGATTATATCCAATTGCCGAAAAGGAGAACATTACTCTAAAGGTAGAGTTAAAAGACGGTATTTGTGTTGCATGTTCCTCATCACGCTTGCAACAAATGCTTGGTAATCTGATTGAGAATGCAATCAAATACAATAAACCAAACGGTTCTGTTAAAATTACTGCAGAGGAATCGCGGCAAATGGCAGTGATTCGCATTCAAGATACAGGAATTGGAATTGAAGAAGAACATTTTAACAGATTGTTTGAGCGTTTTTATCGTGTAGATACCAGCAGGTCAAGAGCAATTGGAGGCACGGGACTTGGCTTGTCTATTGTAAAACATTTGGCAGTATTATATGGTGGAGAAGTAAGTGTGGAAAGTACGCCCGGGGTGGGAACTACCTTTACTGTGCGTCTGCCGCTGTTATTGCCGGAAAAATCTTAATATGCCCTAAAAACAGCAGCAAAATTTTTGCTGCTGTTTTTATATGGAATTTATGGTATCAAAAACGCATACAAATGGAATATTCATTTTAGTTTTTACTATTAGTATAATTTTTCGTTGAAAAACCGGCTGTACTATGTTAAAATAATAGCGTTTCATATTGTATTGGCATAGTTACATATGATTTGATTGAGAAGGAGTTTGAAATGAGCGAAAAAGAACAATTGCCAAAAGCGTCCACAGAGCCAAAAGAGCCGACGGACCATCATAAAAAAAGAAAAATTGCCATTATCATTACAGTAATTGTATGTATCCTCATTGTTTTGATTGTTACATTGTGTTCCATTTTTCTGGCAGGAGGGCAGCCCGGAAAAGACCAGCCGGCTTCAGGCGATGCCAGTGAAGTGAGCTCTGCGGAAGATACTTCCTCAACAGAGAGTGAACTCGCAGAAGGCGGCGGCGTACAAAAGCCTGTTTACATTGATCCGAATTATGACGGAGTGACAGGTGGAGCCGGTACACAAGAAAGCTTAGAGGGAGGAAACGCCAATGGAGGTACAGAAAACGGCGGAAATGGTACAAACAATGGTCAAAACAACACAACAACCGCTGTAGGTAAGGTATCCTTGGATGCTGTAGATAAAAAGTTGTTGGTAGGAAAAACAGTGACACTAACAGCAGAAGTATATCCTAATCAGGCAACGGATAAAAAGATAACCTGGAAAAGCAGCAATGAGTCTGTAGCAACCGTAGAAAGCGGTGTAGTAACAGGAAAATCTCCGGGCGTGGCAGTGATTACAGCGACTACCTCCAATGGAAAATCTTCTGCTTGTGTTGTAACGGTACGTGCCAAAACCGCTTATGATGCCCCTTATGACAAAGATGCTATTTACGCAGATATGGTATCCTACGGTATAGGAAAAGGATTTACATTGGATACTGCATTGTCGGCTGATTCTGCTGAATATTTTGAAGAATATACAGGGGATGGCTGGTATCAAGATGCACCGGAATCACTTTGGAGCAAATGTGCTTGGATGATTGATAATGCGGCTCAGTCAGTAACAAGCAATACCGGCAGTATGGATGGGCATTCTTTTAATATTATGCTAAAAGCGGATAATAATGGAGAATATCATATTTATGTAATCTATCAATAAGAGAGAACAGGAACTTTTCGTTTGAAAAGTTCTTTTTCTTTATCGTTTTCTGCTTGTGGACTATAAACCGCCCATGAAAAAAGGAAAAGATTCATGCTTTTCAGTCATGATGATTCTTTATGGAACATATGATTTTATTATGGAAAGGTGTGGTTATTGTGTTGATATGTTCCATAAAGCCGAAAATAAAATTAACGGTTATTGTTATTTTAGGAATCATTGCAGCTATCATTGTATCCGTGATTATTTATTTTAATTTTAAAGGAGAAACATGGGTTATGGTGGCAGGCGCACAATATTCGATACAAGCCGGGGAAAACGAACAAAGAATCGACTTTTTAAAACAATTTGGATGGGAAGTGGAGCAGGAGCCCGTGTCTATTGAGGAAATTGTCATTCCTCAACAGTTCAATCAGGTGTACGAACGCTACAATGAATTACAAAAAACACAAGGCATGGATCTTACCAAATATGCAGGAAAAACAGTGAAGAAAGTGGTATATCAAATTACAAATTATCAGCGGCAGGATACCATTGTGCATGCAACGCTGTTAATTTATCATGATAAAGTCATAGGAGGCGATATCAGCTCTGCCGAGTTAGACGGATTTATGTATGGTTTTATGGGGGAAGGTTCACAGGAGACCAATCAATTATCCGGCTCTATGGTAGCGTCTGAGATTGAGGAGGCTTCGCAGCAATCTAAAGGAGAAATTCCCACTACAGCGTATCCAACAGACTGATAAGACTTTCTCTTGCAGGAAAAGTATGATAAAATAAAGCGACTGATAACAGGAGCGTATGGAAACATGAAAGAACGTTTGGATAAAATTCTTGCATCTCAAAATATTGGAAGCAGAAAAGACGTAGGATTGCTGATACGGAAAGGGGCAATTACGGTAAATGGTCTTGTTGTGAAGAAATCTGATACGAAAGTGGATGGAGACCTTGACGAAATTTGTATCAACGGTATTTCGCTGCAATTTAAACGCCATTTATATCTTATGATGAATAAACCCGCAGGGGTACTAAGTGCAGCCAGGGACAGCCGTATGCGGACAGTACTGGACTTGTTGCCTGAAGTATATCGCCGCCGTAGGTTATTTCCCGCAGGAAGACTGGACCGCGATACGGAGGGGCTTTTAATTATTACAGATGATGGGGATTTTGCACATAAAATGTTGTCTCCCAAAAGGAACGTATCTAAGGTGTACCATGCAAGATTGGATGTCCCAGTGACAGATGAAGATATCACTGCATTTGAAACGGGAATTGTGATTGGTGACCTGCATTGTTTGCCGGCGCATTTGGAACGTTTGGAAAAGAATGGGGAACCATGGGCAAAGGTGACTATTTGTGAGGGCAAGTTTCACCAAGTCAAACGAATGTTTTTAGCGCGAGGCAAACAAGTTATATATTTGGAAAGAATTCAAATAGGAAATCTACAGTTGGACACAGATTTACATAGAGGAGAAACACGTGAATTAACGGAAAAAGAAAGAGCTGCAATTTTTCATAAATAATTGTAAAAAGAACTGTATATTGTGACAGTTCTTTTTTTATATACAAAATACACAAAAGATTTTGGAAAAAGAATGGACAGGCAGTTTTTGAAAAATAAACTTTTTTCAAAAAATCATATGAATTTATGCTAAATAGGTTGAAAAAAACGTAATCTTTGTGTAAAATAAATAATACGATAAATATTTGTGGTGACAAACTTACCAAATGTTGAAAAAAATTTAAGGTATTCATGAACAAATTGCTTTACGCAATTCTTACAAAAAAGTGAGGGAAAATGATATGTCGAACAGATTATTCCAAGGTGTGATTCATCAAATGCGTGACGCCATTGACAGAACAATTGGCGTTATGGACGAAACATCCGTTATAATTGCGTGCAGTGAACTTGGTAGAATTGGAGAAGTAAACGAAAGTGTAAATGCAGAGACAATGGCCTCTACCGATACTTTTGTTTTAAACGGTTATACTTATAAATCATTTGGCAGCCGTCCCAAACCGGAGTTTGCCGTATTTGTATCCGGTACAGACAGTGAGGCTGTAAAATACGCCAATTTATTGGCAATTTCTCTTGGAAGTATCAAACAATATTATGATGAAAAATATGATCGCAGCAATTTTATCAAAAATGTAATTTTAGATAACATTTTACCTGGCGATATTTATTTAAAGGCCAGAGAACTGCGCTTTAATACGGATGTAAGTCGTGTGTGCATGTTGATTAAAATTACCAATAAATCTGATGTTTCCGCTTATGATGTCATTCAAAATTTATTCCCTGATAAAACAAAAGACTTTATCATCAATATTAATGAAACTGATATTGCCTTGGTCAAAGAAATACGCAGCGATATTGAAATGAAAGACTTGGATAAACTGGCAAGCTCTATTGTAGATACATTATCCAGCGAATATTATATCCATTGTATGATTGGTATCGGCACCATTGTTGTGGGTATTAAAGATTTGGCACGTTCCTTTAAGGAAGCCCAAGTTGCAATGGAAGTAGGCAAAGTGTTTGATACGGAAAAAACCATTGTAAGCTATGATAATTTGGGTATTGCACGTTTGATTTATCAATTGCCCACCACTTTATGCGATATGTTCCTGAAAGAAGTATTCAAACGTGGTTCCATAGAATCTTTAGACCATGAAACATTGTTTACCATTCAACGTTTTTTTGAAAATAATTTAAACGTATCAGAAACTTCCCGTAAACTTTTTGTTCATAGAAATACCTTAGTTTATCGTTTGGAAAAAATTAAAAAAATTACAGGTTTAGACTTGCGTGAGTTTGAAGATGCGATTGTATTTAAAGTTGCTTTAATGGTGAAAAAGTATCTTTCTTCCAATCCTGTAAAGTTTTAGAATTATTTTTTCTTGATATTTCCAGTCGCTACAGAGTTAACAAAATTATTACAAAATAATTACAGTTATTTTCATTAAAAGAATTATAAAAGAAAGACCCATTGGTATGATTGTAAATAATATCAGTGGGTTTTGACACTTTTTCAGAAACTTACTCGAATTTTGTTACCAATGAGGAGAATTTGTTTTGATAGAGTTTAAGAATGTCTCCAAAGTATACCCCAATGGTGCGGTTGCTTTGAAGAATGTAAACATTAACATAGAAAAAGGCGAATTCGTTTTTATCGTAGGCTCCTCGGGTGCCGGTAAAAGTACTTTTTTGAAGTTAATTATGTGCGAAGAAAAACCGGAATCCGGCGACATTATATTCAATGGGCGAAATTTGTCAAAAATACGTAAGAGAGAAATTCCATATATCAGACGTAATATGGGAACTGTATTCCAGGATTTCCGTCTGATTGACCATATGACTGTTTATGATAATGTTGCATTTGCCATGCATGTTGTAGGGGCAAGTAACCGCGAGATTAAAAAGCGTGTACCTTATATTTGCGGATTGGTTGGCCTTGAGAAAAAGATGAAGTGTAAACCTCACGAACTTTCCGGTGGCGAACAGCAGCGTGTTGGTTTGGCAAGAGCGCTTGTGAATAACCCCAAAATTATCATTGCAGACGAACCTACAGGTAACGTTGACCCGGATTTATCCTTTGAAATTGTAGATTTGCTCAGCGAAATTAACCGCCGCGGTACCACTGTTCTTATGGTTACCCACGAGCATGACTTGGTTCAGCATTTCCATAAACGTGTCATTGAAATTCACGGCGGTGTTGTGGTTGCTGATACAAACGTGAAAAATCAGCCGCAGCCTTATGTAAGGGGAGTATCGGTACCAAATACGCCTGAACAAGAACAGGATACATTCCAAGAGGATGATTTGCTTGACGATTATCGAGAAGACGATGCAGGCGAACAAGTTACATATCCCGACTCTGATTATCAGGAAATGTTAAAACGTTACAGCGTTGCTTCTGAAGAAGAGCCGGAAGAGCAAACGGAAGAAGTAAAAGAATATATTCCGGGACATGTAAAAGAACATATTGTAAATGTTGAAACAATTTCTCAACCGGAGGCTCAGTCGGAAGACGAAGATAATGAGGAAGAAATTGTTCACTATGAAGATGCATTGGAAGAGCTTGAAAATGTTTTAAAACATGAAACAGAAGAGGACGAGAAAGACAAGGAGGTGGCAAAGGGATGAAGTTAGGCTACCTATTTAAAGAAGGCGTAAAAAATGCTTGGTCTAATCGTACTATGACAATTGCTTCCATAGCTGTTTTGGTTTCTTGTCTATTATTAACCGGCTCTGCAGTTCTGTTTTCTATGAATCTTGCTAAGGCAATGGAGGTTTTCCAGGGAGGAAACTCTATTCAGGTATATTTGGATGATGGATTACCTACTTTGGAATCTGTAAAAATAGGAGAAGCAATTAAATCTATTGATAATGTAGAGAATTGTGAGTTTGTTTCAAAAGATGAAGCGGTGCAAAGCTATATTGACGCTTTGGGCGGTGACGGCGATATTTTGGCCGGATTAACAGGAGAAAATAACCCACTGCCGGACGCTTTCAGAATTTCGTTAAAAGATTTATCCATTTATGAAGAAACAGCACAGCAAATTCTAAGCATTGAGGGCGTTCAAAAAATTAATGACTATTCCGAAGTTGCAAATAAATTAACAAGACTGGACACCATGGTGAAAATTGTTGCAATCAGTGTTGTAACTGTATTAGGTATTGTTTCACTGTTTATTATTGCGAATACTATTCGAGTCACTATGCACTCCAGAAGACTGGAAATCAGTATTATGAAATCGGTTGGTGCTACAAACGGTTTTGTAAGAGTTCCATTTTTAGTGGAAGGTGCTTTAATCGGATGTATTTCCGGTTTGATTTCCAGTGGTTTGGTTGCATTGGCATACAATTATGTAATGAAGGTTATTTCCAGCCTGATGTCATCGTTCATACCATTGCCGTTATCAACAGTCATTCCTTGGACTATTTTAGCGTTTGTTGGGGCAGGTATTTTATTTGGACTTGTTGGCGGTCTAATCTCCATTGGAAAGTATTTGAATAAAGAAGGGAGTAAGGTAATTGCTTTGTAAAACTTTGAGAAACAAAATTATTAAAATTGCATTGATTGCTACTATGGCTGTTTCTGTTACCGTAGCGCCAATCATGCATACATATTTCACTCCTACCGTTTCCGCTGCATCCTCTTTGGATGAACTGCAGGAAAAACAAAATGAAATTGAACAGCAAAAAGAAGAAACCAACGCAAAGCTGGAAAGCTTGAAAGCTGACCAAACACAGCAGCAAGAGTACAAAAATACACTTGACCAACAATTATATAATGTAAAACAAGAAAAATATGTGATTGAAGAGCGTATTAGTGTACTGGATGCTCAAATTGTTGAAAAGCAAGCTGCAATTGAAGATAAACAAGCAGAAATTGACGCCAATTTTGAACAATTGGGTCAGCGTCTAAATGCAATTTATCTTGCAGGTGAAACAACTACGCTGGAAATCTTACTTCATTCCAGCAATGCAACTGAGCTAATGGACAACATGGAGGTAGTGCAGAGCATTACAGAACATGATAAAAAACTAATTGAAGAGTTACAAACAGCTATCAGTGAAATTAAAGATGAAAAAGCTGAGATTGAAGCCAACCGTGACGAAGTAGCCAGCGCTAAAGTGGAACTTGACCAAAAGCAAGAAGAAATCAATGCACTTGTAGAAGAAAGCAATCGCGTACTGGAAGAGCTGAATGCGAATATTGAACAGGAAAATGAGCATTTACATGCTTTAGATGAACAAAGTGCCGAAGCGGCTGCAGCAGTTGACCAGTGGTTTGCGGATTATTATGCACAACAAGCGCAGCAAAATCAAAACAATAATTCTGGCAGCTCCGGTAGTTCAGGCGGTTCCAGCAATTCAGGCGGTTCTACCAGCGGAGGAGGTTCCAGTGGAGGAAGTTCAGGCGGTGGAAGCTCCAGTGGCGGTGGCACCATTATCAATGGTGGCTTAAGCTCCACAGGTTGGATGTTCCCTGCACCGGGCACATATGGATTAACTTCTGATTTTAGTGATGGAAGAAATCACGGTGCTTGGGATATAGCCACCGGAGGTTGTTACGGTAATCCGATTGTTGCAGCAAAAGCAGGTACAGTTATGAATGCTATGCCTGATCCCTACGGATACGGTACCTATGTCATGATTGATCATGGAAATGGATATATTACTGTATATGGTCATATGAGCAGTAAAATTGTTACGCCGGGTCAATATGTTGAACAGGGTGAAGTAATTGGTTATATTGGAAGTACAGGTCAATCTACAGGACCGCACCTACACTTTGAAGTGCGCTATATGGGTGTAAAACAAGATCCTCTGAATTACTATCCTGATCTTTACGGCTCCTTAACTAAATATTTTTAGTGCTTAAAAACGATTCTGATTTTATATTCAGAGTCGTTTTTGTTTTGAAAAGGAAAATTATTATTTTGAGTTCTTCATTGTATTGTCAATCTTTATTTTTTGTCATTATAAATTTATGGGGTAGGTATTTTGTTCTAAACTCCTAATTGTCATTGACAGATACAGGCACTTTTACTATAATAGAACATAAGTATTAATCAATGCTGACAGCATTTTATTTATACAGCACACACCAATTTTATATCAATATCATAAAGGTGGTTATTCACATATGTCTAAACCAATTTTTTTGACAGAAGAGGGCCTTGCAGCGCTGGAGCAAGAACTGGAAGATCTAAAATCTGTCAAACGTAAAGAAATTGCAGAGAAAATTAAAGTCGCACTGTCATTTGGTGACTTGTCTGAAAATAGTGAATATGATGAGGCGAAAAACGACCAAGCCATTGTAGAAGCACGTATTGCAGATATTGAGGTTATGCTGAAAAACGTGCAAGTCATTGACGAAAGTGAACTTGGCACTGAGAATATCCACATTGGTTCTAAAGTGGAAGTAAAAGTAACTGCGGTGAAAAATGGAGAGTCCAGTATCAAAGAATACCGCATTGTAGGTTCTAACGAAGCAAACCCAAAAGCAGGAAGAATTTCTGATGAATCTTTGATTGGAAAATCTTTATTGGGACATACTGTAGGAGATAAGATAGAGGTGGAAGTACCTGTAGGAGTTATGCTTTATGAAGTGTTAAGTATTTCAAAGTAAGATTGTAGGGGGGCGGCGTGAGTTTTTCACCCTGCCCTTTTAATTTTTAAGAAGTTTAAAGTAGGGAGAGTATAACATGAGCGAAAAGGAAAAAGAGTCTATTGTGGAAGAACAGCAGCAAGACATCAGTGAATTACTTCAAATTCGCCGTGATAAATTGGCTGCATTACAAGCGGAAGGAAACAATCCGTTTTTTGTAAATACTTGCGATAAAGATATTAGCGCACAGGAAATTCATGACCGTTTTGAAGAACTGGAAGGAAAAGATGTGTGCATTGCAGGCCGCATTATGAGCTGGCGTGATATGGGAAAAGCAAGCTTTATGGATATCCACGACCGTTCCGGACGAATGCAGGTATATTTGAAAATAGATGAAGTTGGAGAGGATGTATATAAGGGTCTTTCTAATTGGGATTTAGGTGACATTGCAGAAGTAAAAGGATATGTATTCAGAACACGCCGCGGAGAAATTTCCGTACATGCAAAATCTATTCGTCTGCTTTCTAAATCTTTACTTCCGTTGCCTGAAAAGTTCCATGGACTTAAGGATACAGACTTAAGATACCGTCAACGCTATGTGGATTTGATTGTAAATCCGGAAGTAAAAGATACTTTTATCAAACGCAGCAAAATTATCAGCACCATGCGTTCTGTACTGGATAACTTAGGATTTATTGAAGTGGAAACTCCTATTTTAAACACCATCGCGGGCGGTGCTGCTGCCAGACCTTTTATTACACATCACAATACATTAAATATGGATTTGTTTTTGCGTATTGCACCTGAGCTGTATCTGAAACGTTTGATTGTAGGCGGTATGGAAAAGGTGTATGAAATTGGACGCCAATTCCGTAATGAAGGTATGTCTGTGAAACATAACCCTGAGTTTACTACCATTGAACTGTATGAAGCGTATACAGATTACCATGGTATGATGGATATCACAGAGAATTTAATCAATGCTTGTGCACAGGCTGTTTGCGGAAGCGATATCATTTCGTATCAAGGGGAAGAAGTAAATCTGCAAAAACCATTTCGCCGCTTAACCATGATAGAAGCTGTGAAAGAATATACAGGTGTGGATTTTGATACATTTGTAGGTGACAATGAAAAGGCTCATGCTGTGGCAAAAGAATTGAATCTGCCTGTTGAAAAGCATCATGTTTGGGGTGATATTTTAAATCTGGCATTTGAAGAAAAAGTAGAAGAAAAACTTCTGCAGCCAACCTTCATCTGTGATTATCCTGTTGAGGTTTCTCCGCTTACAAAACGAAAAGCGGACAGACCCGAACTGGTAGAACGCTTTGAGTTGTTTATTACACGCCGCGAATTTGCAAATGCATATACAGAATTAAATGACCCAATTGACCAAAAAGAGCGTTTTGAATATCAAATGAAATTACGTGAACAAGGTGATGAAGAGGCCAATCAAATTGATGAAGATTTCATTACAGCATTGGAATATGGTATGCCTCCAACCGGTGGTATGGGTATGGGTATTGACCGTTTAGCGATGCTGTTGACGGACAGCGCATCTATTCGGGATGTATTACTATTCCCGACAATGAAGCCTTTGAATAATTAAATGGTACGCAAATTTGTATCGTCAATGAGTTTTCGAGAATTTGAAAAATTTTAGGCCGTATCTCTTATTTCATTTGGCAGAAAGAAATGTGCCGATCGTTACAAATATATTATGAATAGATAAAATGGGCAGTCGGATGACCGAACTGCCCATTTGTATTATTGGTACGAAATAAGTCGACTTTTTACAGGCAGCTATATGAACGGTACAATTTATATACAGCGTAACTTTACCTTAAAAAAGCGGTAATGTAACTCCTAAACTTTTAAGAAATTTTATGAAATGGTGGTGGGAGTAAAAATGTGTAAAAGGAATTATCCCCATTAAAAATTGTCTTTTCTTTGAGTTGTAAATGCGCGGTTCTTTGATGTTGTCACTTTGCTATTGGTTGACATTTATTTTTCAAATTGATATAATATTTAAGCGTATTTTCTTATATAATTCTGTCATAAAATTTCTTTTACAAAGTAATTTTATGATTTTTATGAAAGGCAATGGGATATAAAAAATGGAAACTTTATATAGAAAAACCGAAAAGCCTGTTTTAGTTTTAGAGTTAATTTTTAAGCTTTTATTTATTACTTATGGATTTTTGCAGGCAAGTTCTATCACATTCGGCAATAAAATTATTTCCGTTGTTCTTTGGCCGACCATAGCACTTGGCGGCTTACTCATTCTTTACAGATTTTTATTCTTTAAAAAATATAAAGATTCGACCGGCATATATATTTTAATCTTTTTTGCGGTCAGTTATGCCATTTCATCAATTTTTATGATGCAATACGGCGTATCTGAGAACTTCCGCTATTTCGTATTTCTGGTTTTACAGTTTGGCATGCTTTATGCTTACAAAAACGGAGACTGTGTTGAAAAAGTTAAAAAGCATTTTCAAATTTGCATGCAGTATGTTTGCTGGGTTGCAGCGGTGTTGGCATTAACCAGTTTTGTGTTGATGTTTTCTGGCTATAACAAAGCGTTTGTTTCGCTCGACAACCCAGAAGCACCTCCTTACTACATAGGTTTTGCATACGGACGTCTTTACGGCGCTTATTGGGATCCCAATATCGGTGCGTTAACAGCAGTTGTTGTTATTTTATTATCGGTATATTTTATTATTAAACATAAGCATTGGGTACTGAAAACTTTATATGCATTAAATCTGACGCTTCAGGTGTGTTATGTGGCTTTTTCAGACTCCAGAACCGGTAGAGTGGCGCTTTTAACATCAGTATTTTGTTTGTCCGTTTTCTTGTTGCTGAAAAAGGTAAACATAAAAAAACTTGCGTTAAAAGTTGTGTGTATTATCACGGCGTCGCTTGTAATTGCTGTTGCTGCTTACGAATTGCCTGTGGGGATTCAATCAGGTTACAATTTGACCGTGCAAAGTATGATGAAAGATGATGGTAATGCAGACTCCTCTAATAAGCAGAACTCGTTGGTAATTGAGCGTGGAGGTGAACTTGAGTCTGACCCATCAAACAGACGTTTTGATATTTGGAAAAGCGCTGTCGATATATTCAAATCATCACCAATTTACGGCGTTTCTCGTGGAAATCTTTTAAAGTATGTAGAAGCTGAATTGCCGACATCTTACCTTATTACAAATGATCATATCCATTTTTCAAGTATGCATAATGTGTTCTTTGAAATTTTAGCAAGTCAGGGTATTTTAGGTATTGTTCCATTTTTAGCATTTGCACTTTTAATCGTAATACATCTATTCAGAAACAGAAAATTGTTATTTGAAAGTGAAGAATTCAGTGCGTTTGCGGCTATTTTGGCGTGTATGGTTGCTGTTTGCACAGCAAGCATGTTTATCATTGAAATTGTATATGTGGTATCTCCGGCATCATCGGTATTCTGGATTGGTTTGGGTTACATAAACAAATTTATTTCAAGCAAAAATGGTGACGTGTCGTTCATAAAGAAA
>ERZ826613.2376-NODE-2376-length-18772-cov-3.467276_pt1 | contig 18772 bp, 14 predicted proteins | sample MGYA00519925_ERZ826613 | MGnify/ENA primary metagenome ERZ826613 (study PRJEB31778, sample SAMEA3449236) | human gut metagenome | biome: human gut; feature: human-associated habitat; material: faeces | place: United Kingdom | collected 2010/2012 ... | reverse complement strand
GTATGGTGTTAAAATCTGAAACCACATTGAATATCTTCTATGAACCGAAGGAAGGAATCGATGTGTCAAAGCTGAATTTTATCGTAGACGGAAAAGAGATCACACCGGTGAAACGAGGTCAGTATTATATTCTGTCTCTGGAAAACATCAAGGCAAATGAGTTAGGAAATTCAAAAAAGTTTACTGTAACTGATGGTACGAACACATTGAGTGGAGATTACTGTGCGATGATGTACTGTTATCAGGTATTACAAGCTCAGGAGGGGACTTATGAGGATGCTCTGGTGACACTGGTGAAAGCATTTTCCAATTATGCATATACCGCGCGGTCTATATGCCAATCCAATTAGTAAGTGAACGATCAAGGTAACCGAATAGCAAGAGTACATGGACATGAACACAGAATTCATACAAAAATGAAAGGAGTATCAGATTATGAAAGAGAGATACGAAACACCGGAGATGGAGATTGTAGAGTTTGAAACAGAGGATATTATTACAACAAGTGGTGATCCGGAGACACCTTTTGTACCGTTTTCCGAAAAATAATGAAGATAATGTTAGGAGACCGGCTATGAAAAATAAGAAAAAAACAATGATTATTACGGCGATTGGTCTTGTGGTTATGCTGGCAGTCATTGTCGCTGCGGTAGTGATGAGGCAGTCCGGTCAAAATACTGCAAAGGAATCGGATAGGTCAGAACAGACAGCAACAGATCCGACATCCGTGGATGACAATATGCCATCCAAAGCTTCATCCGATCAGAAGGATGATACGAGCAGGGATAGCGGTAAGAATGATTCAGATAACAAAAATTCCGGTAACAAGGATTCTGACAGCAAGGATTTTGACAGCAAGGATTCCGGCAGTAAAAATAACGATAGCAAGGAATCTGGCAGTAAGGATAGCGGTGAGAAAGATTCGGATACGATTGAGCTTCCGTTTGTTCCGGCAGAATAGAATGGTGTCACAGGATCGGAGGGTATCGGTGAAAGAAAAAAGTACACTTACATGGCTTAGAAAAGTGACAAAGAAATACCGTTCCTTTGTTGTGCTGTTGGCCATATTTGAAATTATCGTGAGTGGACTTGGGGTCTGTTATGCCCTTGTAATGAAGCAGATGGTTGACCGTGCTGTAGCAAAGGACAGCCATGGTTTTGTGATGGGAATGATAGGGTTTGGACTTCTTGTTTTAAGCCAACTTGCGATCCGCATCATAACGAGACAGGTTTCGGAATATACCAGAAGCAGCATGGAAAACACCTTGAAGCAGGAGATGTTTTATTCCCTGCTGACAAAGGATTATGGAAGCGTTAGTTTGAAGCATTCAGAGGAGTGGATGAACCGCCTTACATCAGACACTGTTGTTTGTGCGGACGGCATGACGGACATTTTGCCGGGATTTTTGGGGATGCTGATACGGCTGGTGGGTTCTATGGTGCTTATTCTATATTTACAGCCGGGACTGGCAGTGATCATGATCCCCGGTGGAATACTCTTTTTGGTGATTACGGTCGTACTTCGAAAACCGCTCAAGAGATTTCACAAGGCTGTTCAGGAAAAAGACGGGAAAGTCCGAATGTATCTACAGGAGCGGATCAGCAGCATGCTTGTGGTCCGTGTCTTTGGAGCAGAAAATATAGCGGTGGAACAGGCGGCAGATACGATGGAGCTTCATAAAAGCTCCCGTATGAGAAAAGCGTGGATCTCTAACATTTGTAATAGCGGATTCAGCCTTGTGATCAATGGAATGTATCTTTTGGGAATTGGATTTTGCGGCTATGGCATTATCCATGGAAATGTGACTTTTGGTACGCTGACCGCTATGATCCAGTTGATCGGGCAGCTCCAGTCACCTCTTGCCGGCCTGGGGGGATATGTGCCAAGGTATTATACCATGATCGCCAGTGCTGAGCGGCTGATGGAAGTGGAGCAATATGAAGATATAGAGGAGTCAGGGCGTCGCAGTATCGAAGAGATCCGGAAGCTATATGCGGAACAGATCCGGGAGATTACTTTTCACCAGGTTTCTTTCCGTTATCCGGGGAAAGCGGATACAGGCAGTTCAACGGTGCGGGAAGGTGATGTTGTAGCGGCAAATGGAGCAGATACTGATATTGCCGAACATAAAAGAGATGTATTACAGAATGTTTCTTTCTCGATAAAGAAGAGTGATTTTGTGGCGGTTACCGGAACTTCCGGCTGTGGCAAATCTACCATGTTAAAGCTCTTGATGGGAATTTACCGTCCACAGACAGGAACGATATCGGTGATCTTGAACAATGGTACAAGTATTGCCATAGAGAATATGAACAGACTATTTGCTTATGTACCGCAGGGAAATTTTTTGATGGGAGGCAGCATCCGGGATGTGATCACCTTTGGAAAGTCAAAGGTGGATGGGACTGCAGACTGCCCGAAAACGGATAGTGTCGACAGGAATCACGCTGACAGAAATGATATGGATCCTGACGAGAAACTAAAGAGGGCGGTTCATCTTGCTTGTGCAGATTTTGTCTATGACCTGCCGATGCAGCTTGACACGATCCTTGGAGAAAAGGGAGCGGGACTCTCAGAAGGGCAGATGCAGCGGATCGCCATTGCAAGAGCACTATATGCGGATCGTCCGGTATTGATATTGGATGAATCCACCAGTGCGCTGGATCAGCAGACGGAACGAAAGCTGCTTGATAATCTGAAGCAGCTTACGGATAAGACGGTGTTGTTTGTATCCCATAGGTTGCCTGCGTTGGAGATCTGCAGCAAACGGCTTCATTTTGAAGAGGGAATTACGCTAGATCATTCCTTTCGTCCGTAGATTTCACGGTATTGACGCAGAGTGTATCCAGTGTGTTTTTTGAATTGGGTTCCCAAGTGGCTTTGCGATGAAAATCCCAGATAAGTTGCGATCTCAATATAGGAATAATCGGAATAGATCAGTAGATTTTTGGCACGGTTGATCTTCTCCTGAAGAATGTAACCGGATATACTGATCCCTTCGCATTCCTTGAATAGCTGGGAGAGGTAGTTGGGGTTACAGTCTGCTTCAGCAGCCAAATCTTCTAGTGTGATCCGGTCATGTAAATGAGAAAAGATAAAATCCTTGCATTTATTAATGCGGGGATTTTTCTGTTTTTTCAAAATGCCTTTCTGCTTCTCTTTGATCTCATGAACCATTTCAGCATATTGGAATTCTGCTTTGTGGGCAAGGGGAGCGACAAGGGCAAGATCCTTGCACTCTTCAATCTGTTGGATGTAGGAATCGCTCAGAGAAAAGGAAATTTCCGGAGAGAGGCCTCCGCGGATCGCAGCACGGCTTGCGAGAGTGACCAGAACAATACCGAGATTTTTGAGATTGCGTAAAGGGTCCTTTGCAAGAGTGCCGATCGTTCCGTCATAATCCTCTTGCAGGCTTTTTTCTAATTGGATCAGATCACCGTTTTCGATGCTGCCAAATTCCCGCATCTCCTGATCGTAGGGATTGTGATGGACATTATTTTCATGGTTTTCAAATAGTATATCGTTAAAGTGTTTTTGTACTTTTCCCGTATGGTCATGATTGAGGCAGTTAGTCTCTATGATCTGCTCGGTTGTTGATTCTACTCCGGTGATCATATGGTTCAGAAACAATATATCTTCCAGGTAGTCATCCGGATTGACCTGTGGAACGTATTTTTCAATTTCTTCTTCTAATATTAGTTTGTTGTAGTCGCAGTTCAGATAAACAGGAGAGGCAAAACTGACAGGACCGACAATATAAATAGCATTGTGGCCTGTAACGATGCCGTAAATATCTTTTTGCCGGATGGATCTAAGACAAGGAATTCCCTGTGGCAGTGATTCCAGTAAAAAGTCCAGAAAATCCTTGTCTTTGATATAGGTATCCTGAAAAGCAAGGACTTTGCAGCAGGAAAAAGTAATTTCCCCGTCGATGGTTAATTTATATGCATGAGTGTGCATTTTTTTGGAAAGATATTGAAGTAAAATGGTATCTTGCATCAGGGGTTCCTCCTATTCTGTCATGTTATAGATGAAGTATATCATATTATCTGATAATTATGTTAAAAATCTAACATTTTTAATATAAATAAGCCCGTTTCCATCATAAAATGTAGTCACAAGTTAAGAAACAACCGAAACGGAATATCTAAAAAGAAAGGTAGGGTGAACATTTATGAAAGTGAAGGGTGTTAACTTAGGAAACTGGCTTGTTCTGGAAAAGTGGATGAATCCGGCATTGTTTGAAGGAACCACGGCAGAGGATGAGTATTGGCTTCCAAGACAGTTGTCAAAAGAGGTGTATGAGGCAAGGATCAAGATCCATCGCAGTGAGTACATTACGGAGCGTGATTTTGTAACGATCAAATCATGGGGATTGGATGCGGTTCGTATTCCGGTACCATATTTTATTTTTGGAGACAGAGAGCCGTTTATTGGATGCATTGAGGATCTGGACAAGGCATTCAACTGGGCTGAAAAATATGGATTGAAGATACTGATCGATCTGCATACTGCACCGGAGGGACAGAACGGATCTGATAATGGCGGAATCTGCGGCGTGTGTAAATGGGCACAGAATCCGGAAGAGGTGGAATTTGTTCATACCGTATTGGAACGACTGGCACAAAGATACGGACACAGAGAAGGACTCTGGGGAATTGAGCTGATCAATGAACCGGCACTGCAGGGAGCATGGGAACTTCTCAATATCCAGAAAAGATATCCACCGGTAGACGAGGAGATGGCGAAAGGAAGTGCTCCGATTACCGTGGAATTCATCCGAAAGTTTTATCTGGATGCGTATGACCGCATTGAAAAATATCTGTCAGAGGATAAATACATCGTTATTCACGATGGATTCGAACTTACTATCTGGAAAGATTTTATGCGGGAAGAAAAGTATAAAAATGTCGTTCTGGATACCCATCAATATTTGATGATGGCAGAAATGATGGGATGTGAGCAGACAGTAGAAGGATACGAAAAATATGTGAAAGAGCACTTCATGAAGGAAATCGAGGAAATGCAGCAGTATTTCCCGGTTATCTGCGGTGAGTGGTGTCTGTTTAATTCTCTTGCCTGTGGTTGGGATACTAAGGGAGGACAGACTGTTCTTAACGGACTGGAAGGTGCTTCTGTAGAGACATATACTCCGGAGCAGAAAAAGGAAATCTATCAGGCGGTTGCAAAAATGCAGAAAGAGGCCTGGGATAAGGGATCCGGATATTTTTACTGGAGTTATAAGTTGCTTACAGATACAGTCAACACAGATGGCTGGGTCGGCTGGGACAGCTGGGATCTGGGACGTTGTGTTGATTTTGGATGGTTTCCGTTAGACAAATAAATTACAAAATAGGAGGTAACAAGTATGAATGATAATAAGATGAATCCAAATGCAAGACTTTCCTTTTTAGAGCGTTTTGCTTATGGTATAGGAGATTATGCAGGAAATTTAGTATATTCTGCAATTAGTGCATTTTTGTTGGTATATTACACGAATGTTGTGGGAGCCAGTGCAGCAGCAGCCGCTTCGATCATTGCAATTTCAAAAATATTTGATGGTATTTCAGATCTGGTAATGGGATATATTATTGATCATACCCATAGTAAATGGGGAAAAGCCCGTCCATGGATCGCCAGATTATGTATTCCGCTGGCTGTGTGTACGGTTCTGATGTTTACCGTTCCGGCATCATTTGTTGGCAAGACACAGTTAGCTTATATGTTCCTGACATACAACTTAGTATCCACGATCTTTTATACAGGAATCAATGTTCCGTATGCTACACTTAACGGATTGATGACAACCAACCAGTATGAGAGAGGTCTTCTTGGCAACTTCCGTAACCTTTTGGCAACGGCAGGTACGATGACGATCAACACGGTCGTATTAAAGATGACAGCAGCTTTTGGTGGTGGAGATGTTTATTCCCAGAAGGGTTGGACGCTGACATTTATCGTTTTAATGATCGTATTTGTAATCCTGAATATGTTCACATTCTTTATGTGTAAAGAACGTGTCGTAGAGAGTGGTTCCGATCAGAAAGAAACAAAGGAGAATCGGATTTCTTTCTTCAAGGGGATCAAGGGATTATTTGTAAATAAGTACTGGGTACTGCTTGTAATCGCAATCTTTGCAATGTACTTTATGATGTCCTGTTTCTTCGGATCAGCTGTATATTTTGCACAATATAATGTTGGAAATGCCGGGAAATATGCAATTATTTCAAACTGTCTGTCTATGGCACAGATTGCGTTTCTGTTTGTGACACCGTTTATCATGAAAAAGGTTTCCAAGAAAAATCTGTTTATGTGTGGAATGGCTGTTTCCGGAATCGGATTCCTTCTTTCCGGTTTTACAACAAATGTAACACTTACTTGTGTGTTATCTGTTGTAAAGGGTATGGGATTTGCCTGTGGAGGAGCATCCATGTTTGGTCTTTTGCAGGATGCGATCACTTATGGAGAGTGGTACAACGGTTATGGTACTGCCGGCATGGGCAACGCAGCTTCCTCTTTCTGTATGAAAGTTGGATCCGGTATTGGTACTGCGGCACTGGGCTGGGTTTTAGGCTTCGGTGGATTTGATGCAAAGAATGCAGTACAGTCCGCAAAAGCATTGGCTGCGATCAACTGGTCCTTTGCTTGGATCCCATTTATAATGGTTGTGATCGTCGTAATCTGCATGGTATTCTTTGATCTGGATAAGAAATACGATCAGGTTATCGCAGATCTGGAGCAGGGAAAGCATCGTAATGATCAGTAGTAATTTGTGATCTGACAGAAAGCGTGCATTTGTCAGCAGTTTTCTATTAATAAAAAAGACCTTCCGAGATCATTATGGTTTTGGAAGGTCTGTCTTATATGAATCTATGCGTGATGGAGGAATGTTATGAAAGACTTAGAAAGAAATGATATAATATTTGGCGCAGCCTATTATCCGGAGTATATGCCCTACGAACGTTTACAGGAGGATATTGCCATGATGCAGGAGGCAGGTATGAATACTGTCCGTATTGCCGAGTCGACATGGAGCACTTTGGAACCGGTCGAGGGGAAATTCGATTTTTCTTATGTTGACAAAGTTCTTGCAGCGGTAGAAAAAGCCGGGATGTATGCAGTGATCGGGACACCTACTTATGCCATTCCTTCCTGGCTGGAAAAGAAATGCCCGGAGGTGATGGTATTTAATGGTTACACCAGAGCAAAATATGGACGGCGCCAGATCATGGATATTGTTCATCCGGTGTTTCGGCAGTGTGCTGAAAATGTGATTTGTAGATTGCTCGAACATACAGCGAAGAATCCGTGTGTTATCGGCTTTCAGATTGATAACGAGACAAAACATTACGGCACTGCTTCTCCTGAGGTACAGGCAATGTTCGTGGAGTATCTTAAAGAGCAGTTTCATACGACAGAGCGGTTAAATGATGTGTTTGGACTGCGTTATTGGAGTAATTCGATCCATGACTGGTCAGATTTTCCGGATATGGCCGGATGTATTCACGGTGGGCTTGCCAGTGAATTTGCCAAATTTCAGAGGAGTCTGGCGGCAGAATATCTGATGTGGCAGTCCGAGATCGTAAAGAAATATAAGAGGCAGGATCAGTTCATTACGCATAATTTTGATTTCGAATGGAAGAAATTTGGAGCCGATATTGCACAGGATGGATATTCTTATGGAGTGCAGCCGGACATAAATCATTATGAAGCGTCTAAGGCAGTAACGATTGCGGGAACGGATATTTACCATCCGACACAAGATGATCTGACCGGAGCAGAAATTGCATTTGGCGGCGATTCTATCCGCACTCTGAAGGATAGCTCCTATTTGGTACTGGAATGCCAGGCACAGGCATTTAAATACTGGACGCCGTATCCGGGGCAGCTGCGACTGCAGGGATACAGTCATCTGGCAAGTGGTGCCGAAGGGATCATGTACTGGAATTGGCACTCCATTCATGATGGATATGAGACATACTGGAAAGGTGTTTTAAGCCATGATCTTGCTGTGAATCCTGCTTATGAAGAAGCTGGAACGTTTGGAAGAGAGATAGCAGGAATCGGAAAGGATGTCCTGTGCATTTCAAGAAAAAGCCCGGTGGCACTGGTAGTAGATAATCAGTCTTTAACCGGTTTCCGGTGGTTTCCAATTGACAAAGATTTAAGCTATAACGATGTGGTACGCCGGATGTATGACTGCCTGTATGAAATGAATATTCCATGTGATGTGATAGATATTCATCAGATGGAAGAACGATTTGATCAGGAGGATAAGCCATATCAGATGATCGTCACTCCGGTGTTATACAGTGTTTCAGATACCTTTGTACAGAAACTAAAGAAGTATGTACAGTCAGGGGGTGTGCTTGTCAGCTCCTTTAAGTCCTTTGTGGCAGATCGTCATTTAAGCGTGTATCCGGATGCGCAGCCTCATGGTATGACCGAGTGCTTTGGTATGAGCTATAACCAGTTTACTGAGCCGGGTCGGATCAAGGTTGCCGGAGAGCAGGTTTTATATTTTGCAGAATTGCTAAAACCGGACAGTGCTCAGGTAATGGAACAATATGAGCATAAATACTGGGGAAAATATGCGGCGATCACAAAGAATTCTTTTGGTCAGGGATATGGATATTATGTCGGTTGCTATGTGACAAAGGATAAACTGAAAGAAATATTGAAGGACGCCATAGTATGTGCCCACATTGATAATTATTTCGAGGATAACATTATGTGGCCGGTGATCGTTCGCAGTGGGATCAATGATAAACATGAGAAAATCCACTATATTCTTCACTACAGCGAAGATGAGAAAGAGATTCCATGTCCTTTTGAAATGGTGGAAGATATTCTTACCGGACAGTGTTATAAAAAGGAGCAGAGTCTGCCGTTGAAAGACTGGGGCGTTATGGTTTTGCGGGAGAAGGAAGGAGGAAAAGAATGAAGCTGACCTATGTAGAAAGTGTTGGAATAAAAAAGCTTGAACAATATGAAAAGACAGTGGAATTTGTTGATGATGACGGTGTGGAGGATCAGGTGATAAATGTTTATCCGCAGGTGAAATACCAGAGCTTTGAAGGATTTGGCGGAGCTATTACGGATGCGGCAGGTTATGTGTTTCAGCAGCTGGATCCGGAGCAGCAAGAAAGACTTCTTACGATGTATTTTCATCCGGACCATATGAATTACCGGAAGGTGAGGATCCATATGGACAGCTGTGATTTTTCAACACATTTGTATTCTGCCATAAGTGATCCGCAGGATCAGGATCTGGAGTTATTTGATTTTTCAGACACAGAGAAATATATTCTTCCGCTTCTTGCTGCCGCGCAGAAGATGGCACAAAAGCCATTAAAGATCATGTTGTCTCCGTGGTCACCTCCTGAGTTTATGAAGACAAATGATTCCCGAAAAAATGGTGGAAGCTTAAAAAAGGAATATTATCCATTATGGGCAAAATGTATCTGCCGTTATATCACCGAGTTTGAAAAACGCGGTTATGAGGTGGAGCGTATATCAATACAAAATGAACCAAAGGCTGTCCAGCTCTGGGACTCCTGCGTGTATTCTGCAGAGCAGGAAAAAGAATTTCTTACCGATCATTTATACCCGGCGATGAAGCAGGCCGGTCTGGAGCATGTAGAGATCTTTATATGGGATCACAACAAGGAACGTGTTTTTGAAAGAGCCTGCGATCTGATCGATGCAACGACAGATGGCATGATTGCCGGAACGGCATTTCATTGGTACAGTGGAGATCATTTTGAGGCGCTTAATCTGGTACGACAGCAGTTTCCGGATAAAAAGCTTATTTTGTCCGAAAGCTGCCTGGAATACAACAAGTTTGATTCTGCTGCAGAAGCGGTCAATGCCGGTCGACTTGCTCATGATATGATTGGAAATTTGAATCATGGTCTGAATGCATTTTATGACTGGAATATCCTCTTAAATAAAGATGGGGGACCAAATCATGTGGGAAACTATTGTGATGCACCATTTTTGTTTGATGAGGACCGCAAGGAATTGCTGCAGAGGATGAGTGCGGATTACTACTGGCATTTTGCACATTTTATCCAACCGGGTGCAGTGCGTCTTGGCTTTAGCAGATATACCGATGAGATAGATGTCACTGCATGGGAAAATCCGGATGGCCGGATCGTATTGATCCTGTTAAACCGTGGAGATAAAGCAATACCGGCTCATATACGGATTTCCGGAAAAGAAACAGAAATTGTTCTGTCTGCCCACAGTATAGTCAGTGGTGTGATCAGTGGGGAGTAAATGCATTGATCATTATTATGCAGCCGAAATGACTCGTTTTGAGAAGATACCGAGAGTACATTTTTTATGAAATGGAGGAAACAAATATGCTTAGAAATCCAATATTAAAAGGTTTTAATCCGGATCCTTGTATCTGTCGGAAAGGGGAAGATTATTATATTGCCGTATCTACCTTTGAATGGTTTCCGGGGATCCCGATCTATCATTCTCGCGATATGAAAAACTGGGAGCTTTATACTCATGTTCTGACAGATGACAGCAATCCGGATCTAAAAAAACTTCCATCTGCGAAAGGCATTTGGGCACCATGTCTGACTTACTGCGAGGCAGAGGATATGTTTTATGTGATCTATGGTGTGATGAATTCCATGAATGCCCGTTATTTTGACGTGGATAATTTTCTGATCACCGCGAAGGATATTAAGGGACCATGGAGTGAGCCTGTATATTTGCATTCCTCCGGTTTCGACGCATCTATTCTTCACGACGATGATGGGCGAAAATATATTGTATCTTTGGATTGGGAGACAAGAGAAGGCTATGAGAAGCCGGGAGTGATCGCTGTTTCTGAGTATGATCCGGAGAAAAAGGAGATCATTGGATACCCAAAACGGATCTGGAAGGGTGGAACAGACAGGGGCTGTATTGAAGCACCACATCTGACCAAACGAAACGGATATTATTATATTATGTGTGCCGAGGGAGGAACCGGATATAATCATTGCGTAACCATGGGGCGTTCCCAAAATGTATGGGGACCTTATGAAGGAGATCCACAGAATCCGATCGTTACGTCTAATCCGATAGAGTCCAATGAAAGACATGATCCGGATCATTTAAAGCCAAAGTATTTCAACCCGGATGTGGTATTGCAGAAGGCTGGTCATGGAAGCTATGTGGAGACGCAGCTTGGAGAGGTATATTTGGTACATCTTTGCTCCAGACCATTCCGCCCGGAGCTTCGCTGTACGCTTGGCAGGGAGACTGCCATCCAGAAAATGAAATGGACCGAGGATGGCTGGCTTCGCATGGCAGACGGAAGCAATATAGCTAAGGAATATTGCGAAGAAAGTGAATTGCCGGAATATAAGGTGTCCGAAATACCGGACTTTGATGATTTTGACGGAACGGAGCTTGGCAACTTTTATTATGCACCTCGTCTCATGCCTCAGAGCTTTGCAGATATTCATGCCAGAAAAGGATATGTCCGATTAAGGGGACAGGAGTCAAGAACTTCTCTAAATAAGGTGAGTATTCTGGCAAGGAAACTCACAAGTGTTTATGCAACGATAACGACAAAGATGGAGTTTGTACCGGAGGTACATCAACATTCGGCAGGTCTTATCATTTATTATGATAATATGAATTATATCAATCTGCGGAAATATTACAGCGAAACGCTGGGACAGAGTGCAATTTCCATTATCGCTCTGGAAAATGGAGAGAAGACAGAATTTGTCAATACAAGAAAAGCAGTGGATGATGTACCGATCTATTTTCGATTGGAAATCCGAGGAAAACATTCGCAGTTTTACTGGGGATATGACGGTGAACATTATGAAAAGATCGGCATTCCATTTGATACCACAAAGTTTTCTGACGAGTATTGTAAATATGGAGAGTTTACCGGAACAATGGTGGGCATCACCTGTGCGGATCGTGTGAAACATAAGCATTACGCCGATTTTGATTTCTTGGAATATGTGGCAAAGGAAGACAGCCCGGTGGAGTAGAAATACTTTATATATTTAATGATGGCAGTGATTCAGCGCTTTAATTATGTGCCTTGCCATACGATTAGTCATGGATGATGATCGATTATGGTGTCATCATCCACGACAGCATTTTTTGATGTGATGTCGGATCTGATTAATCGTATGACGGCAAAGCATTGGTAAAAATGATTATGAGATAATCTTATTCTATAGTTATCTTACTTTTTTCAAAGGCCTTGATCAGTATAGTGCCAAGGATCAGACCAACGATTCCTTGAATGGCATTGGCCGGGATGTTGACTGCAGAAGCAATAAAGCCATACATAAACCCCTCAAATACATAATAACCAAGTACCATTATGATCTCAGCTAAGATACCGCTGACAATGCGTGCAGGAAGATTATGACCTAAAGATTTGCGTATCAACTTAAAGGTATAGCAGGCGATCAGAGCCATAAGACCTTTAATAATAAAGGTGGCCGGGGCATAGACAAGATAACCGGATAATAGATCGGCTAATCCGGAACCAAGACCGGCTGCAACAAAACCGTATACCGGAGATAACATCCAGCCACAAAGCAATACGATGCAGTCACCAATATTTAAGTAGCCCTTTAAGGGTGATGGGAATTTGATGATCATTGTTGCAACGCAGGCGAGTGCTGCGAAGAGTGCTGCGGTTACTAATTTCTTTGTTTTCGTTTCCATAATTTTTACTCCTTTGTTTTTATTCATGTGACAGTATACAATAAAATTGACCGAATAACAATATAAAGCAGAGAACTCTGAAATCGAAAGTCAATTGACAAGTACGCATTTCAGGATATAATGTAATAGGATTGTTTGTGTTGGAATGGAGGATATATATATGGACAAGTTGTACATGGTCATATTATTGTTAACAATAATTCCTATACTGATTTGTATAAAATATGCCAGAAAGGTAAAAAGTGATGTGGCAGATTCTATTACCAGATGTTTGTTCTTTGTGACGATCACGATAATTGGCAATATCGTATTTGCTTTTTCGCAGTATCAGCTGGTGGCATATTTTATGGAAAGTGTTTATTTGTTTTTCTTTGATCTGGTGTTGATATACATATTACAGTATTCCCAACAATATACAAGGGTATTTAATGAAGTGTCCGCATTTCGAATCGGATGCTTTATTGTTGCGTATTTGGATGGGATTTCTTTGCTCTTAAATACATTCTTTCACCATGTCTTTACGTTAAAAAAGGTAAGCTATATAGGGATTCAAATGCATTGTATTAGCAGCAAAACTACTTTTTATGATCTGCATTATGTTTTTGTGTATTGTTTGATGTTTTGCGTGATTGCATCTTTTCTTACAAAGATCATGCGTATTTCGAGCTTTTATCGTACGAAATATATTCCGATCTTTGTAGTCCTTTGCGTGATCATGGCATTGAACATAGCGTGCAATGTTTCCGGTTTTCCGTTGGATCTGTCACTTCCATTTTATGTTTTTGCGGCAATTTTGATATGTTATATGACCCTGTATCGGGCGCCGAGGGAATTGATCGAAAAGACGTTGTCTTTCGTTGTAACTAAAATGAATAATGCGGTAGTTTGTTTTGATATCAATCAAGAGTGTGCCTATGCAAATGACCATTTTCGCAGTATGCTCTCATCTACAAATGATGATTTTTCAAAAATTACACAGCTGATATGCCGTTGGATCAACGAGAATGATTTTCAAGATCAAAATAGTGTGGAGACGAGTAGTCAATGGGTTATTGACGGTGTGACGCATTATTTTGATATTGAATACCGAAAAATATTTGCAAAAAAAGGGGAGTATATCGGATTCTTCTTGAATTTTATAGACACTACGGAAAAACGACTTGCCTTTGAAAAAGAAAAATTTTTGGCAACGCATGATGCTTTGACCGGATTATATAATCAAAGTTATTTTGCAACAAAGGTGTCAGAGGCTTTGCAGCAAACGCCGGATGTGGATTGGCTGCTGCTTTGTTCTAATATTAAGGACTTTAAGTTGATCAATGATCTCTTTGGTCTGGAAAAAGGAAATGAAGTGTTAAAGATGGAGGCTGATCTTCTGAAAAAATACTGCGGTAAAAACGCTGTCTATGGAAGGATCGGTGGTGATAAATTTGCAGTATGTATTCCAAAGGATCAATTTCTAGAGCAGAAGATTATGCAAGTGATACAAGATATGGGCCAGACTTTTAATAATAATATGTATCATATGCATATATATATCGGTGTCTATGAAATAACAGATAGAGACGAAGATGTTTCGATCATGTGTGATAAAGCAAATATTGCTATTAAAACCTTGCGCGATAATTATGACAGATCAATTGCATATTATAGCGATACAATATTGGACAAGACGATTAAGGAAAAGCAGCTTGTGGGAGATTTTGATGAGGCGATTGAACAAAAACAGTTTTGTATGTATTTACAGCCTCAGATGACATCGGATGGTAAAATGATCGGTGCAGAAGCTCTGGTGAGATGGCAGCATCCAAAACGCGGACTGATCTTCCCGGGTGATTTTATTGAAATTTTTGAGCGAACAGGACTTATTTACCGTCTTGATCGATTTATATGGGAGCTTGCTGTACAACAATTGGCAAAGTGGCAGAAAGAGGGACGTGATGAGCTATACATATCTGTAAATATTTCGACCAAAGATTTTCAGTATATGGACGTTTATCAGACGATCACATCTCTTGTGGAACGGTATGGCATTATTCCATCTACTTTGAAGTTGGAGATTACAGAGACGGCGATCATGATGGGAAATGCCGGAGAACTTGAAACTATTGGTCGTTTTAGAAACTATGGTTTTGAAGTGGAGATTGATGACTTTGGCAGTGGATATTCGTCCCTTAATACATTAAAGGATATAGACGTTGATGTGTTAAAGATCGATATGGGCTTTTTGAGGACAACCAGATCGGAGCGATTAGAAAGAAGTATGTCAATCTTAAATATGATCATTTCGCTAAGTAAAGTCCTTGGTTTGTCCGTGGTGACAGAAGGTGTGGAGACAAAAGAAGAAGTCGAACTGCTCAGCCGGTGGAGAGTCGATATGATCCAGGGATATTACTTTTCCAGACCGCTTCCTGCGGAAGAACTGCTGAAATTTTTTTGAACGCAGATAAGCATTCCCCCGCTTCAAGTGCGCGGAGCACTAAGCGGCGGGTGAGGGGGGATGCTTATGTCAGTGGGAGCTGAAGGCTCCCACTGACATATCGCGAAGCGACTGCGCTCATGAGCAAGTAGCGAAGCGGATTGCGAATGTCCGCTTTACAAATATTAAACAGGAAGAAACCAGATGAAATTTAGTAGAAACAAACTAAAAAGGACAGATGAAGACACAAAGGAAATGCTGCCAATTATTTTCTCTCTGGCATGGCCAACTATGCTAGAGCAGCTTATGCAGACTGCTGTGCAGTACATGGATACAGGAATGGTTGGTGTACTTGGAACTCGCGCTACTGCGGCTGTAGGTGCTACCAGCACAGTCAATTGGCTGATCGGCAGTACTATTTCTGCAATTAGTGTAGGATTTTTGGCATACATTTCTCAGTCAATGGGAGCTGGAAAAAAACAGCAAGCTAAGAAAGCTTCTGCACAGGCTGTAATCACAGTTCTGATTGTAGGAATTTTATTTACAATTCTGACGATCGGACTTAGCAGCAAAGTGCCAGTATGGATGCAGGTAGATCCTTCTATACGAAGAATGGCATCCAGCTATTTTTTGATTTTATATTCCCCAATGCTATTTAGAACTGCGAATATTATTTTTGGAACAGTTCTCAGGGCTGTGGGTGATACCAAAACTCCTATGCAGGTAGGCGTTGCATTTAATGTTATCAACATTGTGCTGAATTATTTCCTCATATATTCCACAAGGACGGTTTCCATCGGTGGAAAAAATGTGTTAATCCCAGGTGCTGGATGGGGCGTTCAGGGCGCTGCTGCTGCAAGTGCAATTGCATATACCATTGGCGGTATAGCCATTACAATTAAATTATGGAAACACCCGGATATCTCGCCCAAAGGACAGAGCATTAAGCTGGATAAGGCAGTTCTTAAGCCATGTCTGAAAGTGGCAATTCCAAATATGTTTCAGCGCTTTGCAACATCTCTTGGCTACGTAGCGTTTGCGTCTATGATTAATTCACTTGGCGAAACTGCAACTGCGGCCCACACGATTGCAAATACAGTTGAATCAGCATTTTATATCCCAGGTTGGGGAATGCAGACAGCTGCAGCCACTTTGGCAGGAAACGCTTTAGGTGCTAATGACAATAAGAAGCTAAGCGGACTTGCAAGAGCAATCATGCCATTAGAAATCGGATTAATGGTTGTTTCAGGCGGACTTTTGTTCACTTTTGCACCAGTATTGATCAGGCTTTTTTCATCAGATGCCCAGATCATTAGTCTGGGAAGTACAGTACTTCGCATGGTTGCTGTTTCCGAGCCATTTTACGGAGTTCCTATTGTTATAGAAGGAATGATGCAAGGTGTGGGAAAAACAGTGACACCGTTCGTATTCAATGTAGTTGGTATGTGGGGAGTTCGGATTTTGGGAACATTTGTCTGTATCCATATGCTTGGAATGGGACTGATTTCTGCCTGGGGATGCATGATCGGGCATAATTTGCTGCTGTTTATATTATTTACAAGACATTATTTAAGCGGAAAATGGAATCCTATGACTTCTGCCCATAGATAATAGCTTTAAGTATGTGATATTTTGTAACTGTTCACAGGTAATATAAGGTTAACTTGACAGAGCTATGTGCAAGCTTTATACTTAAATAAAAGCTTTTTAATTAGGATTGGATGTCGTTATATGAAAAAAATCATGAAAGATAATTCTGAATATAGAACGAAAAGGCAATGGTTTTTTATAGTCTTAATTTGTCTGCTGGTGATGGGATTTTTGACTACGTTCCTCATGAAAAGATATCGTCAGAAAACTGAAAGGGTTTTTTCTGAACTAATGGAAGAAACTTTATTGTCCGCTCATTCAGAGGCATTATCAGAAATAGAGGCTTTTTGTGATGAGCAGGGAGAAGCTGCTGATTTAGAGAAAGTCTGGGAAATGATTAAACAGGATAAAAACAGGGTGTTCCATTACCTATGTGACTCTAAAGGTGTGATTCTGGCTGGCGATATGAAGATTTTTGATATCGAATATACAGTAGACACGGAATTGAGGTCTATTCGGATCAAAGACAAAGATATTGAGAAAGTAGAAGATATCCTTGCAAATCTTACTTTCGGACAGCCGTATTTATTTTCCGAATTAGAGAAATCAGATATTTATCTGGCGGCGTCTAAGCTGGAAGACAGAGATTGTATTCTGGTATCAGGCTATCGCTCCAATAAAATAAAAAATTACAGAACAATGCTCATTAACGGAAATCGCGCTTTAATAATAACATTGTTTGGCTGTATGTCAATTATAATCATTCTGATTGGCCGTTTGTATATGAAACAACAGAAGCGTGCAATGAAAGGGCAGGCGCGATACGATATTTTGTCTGAGTTTTCCGACACGGTACTTTTTGAATACGACTGTCTGGATAAGACACTGGTATTTACTCCGAATATAACCACCTTGTTTGGATTGAAGGAAATTGGCCAGATACGTCCATTTGAGAATGACACTGATTTTGCAATGGTACATCCGGATGATGTAGAGAAGGTAAAGAATCTTCTTTCCACTATCGGAGATAAGAAAGATGAGATTGACGATTTCGTAATCCGCTTTAAGGATAAGAATGGCAACTATCGCTGGGTTCGCTGGATGGGCCGATTGGTACGCGGACGTCTTGGTACTCCCCAGGTATTCCTTGGCAAGATTTCGGATGTGCAGGATGAAATGACCAAGGAACAGGATTTGCTGGAAAAAGCTTCGATAGATGGTCTGACCGGAGCTCTCAACCGTAAATCCGCAGAAGCGAAGATTGGTGAGCTTATGCAGAACAAAAACTGCAAAGGCTATCTGTTCATGATCGATATTGATGATTTCAAGACAGTTAATGATACTATGGGACATGCCATGGGAGATTTGGCGCTGATCAATCTTGTGAAGATTCTGAAAGAGAATTTCCGCAAGGATGATATTGTGGGAAGGCTTGGCGGTGATGAATTCATTGTATTCATGACGGATACAGAATTCGCTGCAGATGCGGAAGCAAAGGGCGCTGAGATTCTGGATGTGCTGGCGGCCTCCAAGGAGGAACCGCATTTTACCATCAGTGTTGGTGCTGCGGCTTATCCTGCAGCAGGACAGGATTACGAAAACCTGTATCTGTCTGCGGACCATGCAATGTATGTTTCAAAGAAAACAGGCAAGAACCGTATCCATGTTGATAACGGAACTGTAGAGAAGAATGACGAAAAGTGAGGTGTGCAAAATGCGGCTGCAGATCGTACAGGATGCATTAAAGAAGAAAAACATTAAATATGAATATACAGAGACAGACGGCTGCGGAAGCCTCGATTTCCTTTTCCGGGGACTGAAATTCCATGTATGGGAATATGAGGACCGGGTATGGGGCGCTGAGACCAATATCTATGAAGCAGGACGGAGCCAGGATATAGAGGGTGATTATGAGAATATTATCGCCAGAGAAATTTTGTCATGGCCGGATATGCTCCCAGGAAGCTGACGAAAGCGAAAACGCCAAATGGATTCGGGGGAAGCCTTAGAGCCTGTTTGAAAAATCATTCCCGCAATCTGCACGCCCCACTTTGCGG
>ERZ826613.2373-NODE-2373-length-18787-cov-4.265802_pt1 | contig 18787 bp, 9 predicted proteins | sample MGYA00519925_ERZ826613 | MGnify/ENA primary metagenome ERZ826613 (study PRJEB31778, sample SAMEA3449236) | human gut metagenome | biome: human gut; feature: human-associated habitat; material: faeces | place: United Kingdom | collected 2010/2012 ... | reverse complement strand
CCACGCGCTTGCCTTCGCCGATGGTGCGCGTCATCGGCTTCTCGCACCAGATGTCCTTGCCGGCCTTGGCCGCCTCGACGGCCATGATGCCGTGCCAGTGGGGCGGGGTGGCGATGTGTACGATGTCGACGTTGGGGTCGGTGATCAGATCCCGGTAGTCGTGATAGCTTTCGAGGATCTTGTCGAACTTCTTGCGGCCCAGCGCGATGGCGCTTTCGAGGTGTTTGTGGTCGACGTCGCAGACCGCTACCAGGCGGCATGCATCGTTGGAGGTGAAGTGATAGCTGCTCTTGCCGATGCCGCCCACGCCGATGATGCCCTTCGTGAGCTGGTCGCTCGGGGCGACGAATTTGGTGCCTCCGAGCACGCTGCGCGGCACGATGGTCAGCAGCGCCAGCCCGCCTGCCTTTTTCAGAAAATCTCTGCGGTTACTCATAGTATTTCAGGTTGTGTTTTTTTTTGGATGCAGTCAATAAAATAGGTAGAGAAAACAGCGGTTCCGTCGGATGGGAACCGCCGTTCGTTTACAGGGTCGTCAGCCGGATGTTGCGCCAGAGGACCTTGATGCCTCCTCCGTCGTGAATCTGCAAGGCGATGCGTCCCTGCGCGGCGCCGATCTTCGCGTCGGTGATGTCCACCATCTCCTCGCCGTTGAGCCACGTCTGCACGCGGTCGCCCTGGACCTTCAGCCGCAGCGTGTTCCAATCCCCCTCCTTGAGAATCGACTCCTTCTCGTCGGGAATCTGCACCAGCCATCCGCGGCCGTAGGACTCGTAGATGCCCGCCGTGTCGTGGTTCTTCGGAGCCACTTCGCACTGCCAGCCGTGGACCTTCACCGGCGGCTCGACGAACGAGCGGAAAAAGACGCCGGAGTTGCCGTTGGCGAGCTGCTTGAACTCCACCGTCAGGTCGAAATCATCGTAGTATTCGCGCGTGGCGAGGTAGCCGTACTGCTTGTCGGGACCGCTCTCGCAGACGAGGTTGCCCTCTTTGTCCACGTACCATTTCTCGGTGCCGTAAGCCTCCCAGCCCGTGAGGTCGCGGCCGTTGAAGAGTTCGACCTCCCGGCCGGCCTTGCGGGGCAGTTCCTTGATTTTCAGGTTGCGGAACGAAGCGGGGTAGCCGTGGTCCTGGAGGCACAGCACGCCGCGGTGCGCCAGTCCGTATTCGGGAGCCGTCTCCCATTTGCCGCTGTTCTTGCGGGCGAACCAGTCGTCGGTCCAGGCTTCGAATTCGAGGATCTTGCGGCCGTTGAGCCAATGCTCCACGTGGCCGTTGTCGCAGACGATGCGCGACGAGTTCCACTCGCCCTGCGGGTTGACCAGCAGCGAATCGGGATTCGGCAGGTGCATGGCGTAGTCCACGCCCAGTTTCTGCCACTCCTCGAGCCGGGTCGGGGCGTTCGTGGCCTCCCAGCCTTCGTTGTCGATCAGCTGGTACTCCGGCCCGGTGACATAGGGAACCTTGAAATAGGGGTTCTCGACCACGTGGTAGAGCATGCCGCTGTTGCCGCCGTAGGAGAGCTTCCAGTCCCAGTCGAGGATGAAGTTCTCATACTGCTTTTTGGTGACGATGTATCCCGACAGGTCGCTGCCGTCGCCGGCGGCCTGGATGCAGCCGTCCACCACGTGCCAGGGCATCGTGAGCGAGTCTCCGTTGAAGTCTTTCCACTGGTCGAGGCTTTTGCCGTCGAAGAGCAGCTGCCAGCCGTCGGCGATTTCGGCCTGGGTGAGGGTGTTGTGTTTGGGGCAGCAGGAGCAGAGGCCGGCTGCGAGGAGGCCTGTCGCGAAGAGCGTGCGGAACAGGGTGCGGCTTGGGTTCGATTTCATTAAGATAGAAATTTAAGTAGTAATTCTTTATCTCGTCTCGCGAAGTAAAAATAGATGAAAAGTTTTCCGCTGTACGATAAAATAGTACATATCGAGGCCAATAATCTGAATGGAAAGGAAAAATCGAATTATCGCGTCATGAAACGTCGTCTTGCAACACCGAGATGTACGAAATTGGCCTTTTTCTGTATCATATTATCTTTGTAGAAAGTCCTGCATTTATTACATTTGTCAATAATCCAAATTTCTATGAAACGAATTTTCCGCTGTATTGCTGCATTTTTGTTTCTACTCTATATCTTGTTTCTGCCGGGGCGTGCCGAATCGGCGAACGCCTCTGTTTATCATAATCTGCGTAACTATACTGTGGATGACGGCCTGTCATCCAATCACGTCTATGGCATCGTTCAGGACTCGATAGGATTCATCTGGTTCGGAACCGACAACGGATTGTGCCGTTTCGACGGCTGTGAGTTCCGCAGTTACACCCATACCGATGGCGACCGGTCGAGCATTTCGAGCAACAATATCCGCCGGCTGATGCTCGACAGCCGCGGGCAGATCTGGCTCGCACTTGATAACGGCGTGGACATTTACACACCCGCGGCCGACCGTTTCCGACATTTCGATGTCAGAACTTCCGACGGAGCATGCGTTACGGGACAGACGACCGAAGTCATTGAGGACAGGGAAGGTGAAATTTGGATTGCGACTGTCAATTCGGGGCTTTTTCGCTGGAATCCTGTAACGGAATGCCTTACGGTTTACCGCCATGTTCCCGGTGATGACACCTCCATCGCGCAGGATTATATCTCTACCATTTACGAAAGCAAGGATGGAACCATATGGATTGGAACTTACAGCGAAGGGTTGTGCGCTTTTTCCAAGCAGACAGGATGCTTCACTCATTACCGGAAGGAAACAGACGGACGGAATTGCATTTCGGATAATTCGATCGATGCCATCACAGAAGATTCATACGGCACGTTGTGGCTCGGGACGGTAAGTTCCGGTCTTGATCGCTTCGACCGGAGCACAGGCCGTTTCACCAATTATGACGATAGGAATGGGGAGGGCCGATTGCAACGTATCCACTGCCTGGCAGAGCGGGCGCCGGGCGAATTGCTTGTCTGTGCGAACAGTGGTGCGACACTCTACCGTATTTCTGAATCGGAACTTCGTCCCATAGAGGACACTGAAGTTCCCTTCATGCGTACCAAGTGTTGCAACATCTTCTCTTTTCTATACGACCGCGAAGGAAATTTCTGGTTCGGATCTTGTTATGAGGGTGTAGAATTTCACCCGGCCCGTAACAGCTTCACTTGCTATGCCACACGAAAGAACGATAGTTCCGACCGGGGTAAGGTCGTCAGCGCGGTCTGTGAACTGAAAGACGGGCAGTATCTATTGGGAAACGAAAATGACGGCATCCTGCTCTTCGACAGACATGCCGGCATGGTCGTTCCGTACCGCACGGCTCAAAACGTTGGGACTGCCATTTACAACGTCTTTTCAATGCTTGTCGATGACCAAACGCTCTGGATCGCCGCTTTCCAACGGGGTATCGAAGCCGTGGACTTGAAAAGCCGAACCGTGAAATCCTATCTTGCAGATCCGTCGGATCCCAGTTCTCGTGTCTTCGTCCTATTCCGGAGCAGCAGCGGCCGCATTTGGGCCGGAACTTCCGTGGGGCTTTTTTATTACGACCGGTTTGAAGATCGTTTTGTGACACGCGACCCCAAGGTGCGTATTTCAGACATTACGGAGGATCATGCTGGCCGTCTTTGGATCGCGACGAACGAAGACGGCCTCTACTCCTACGATGCCCGTACCGACCTCCTGCAGCACTACCGGTACGATCCCGACGACCCTGCGACGATCAGCCGCAATGCGGTCAACACGCTTGCCGTCGACCGCACGAACCGGTTGTGGATCGGAACCAACGGTTACGGACTTTGCAGTTATAACGAAAAGGACGGTTTCGTTCGCCATGAAACCTTGCCTCTGCCCAGTAAGATCATTCAGCGGATCATCCCTGAAAACGACAGACTCTGGATCACGACGGACAGGGGGCTGATCGTCTTTTATCCCGCAACTGGACAATTGAAACGTTATTCGCGCGCCGACGGGCTTCACACCGAACAATTTATGTCCAATTCGGGTATCCTCACTTCCGACGGGTGCATCGTGCTGGGTACGACCGATGGTATATGTACGTTCACCCCCCCCCATGACATCATGGGCAACTTGAACCTCTATCCGGTCATAATCACCCGATTTTCGCTTAACGGACTGCCTGTATCCCATGCGGAAGACGGAAGCTCGCCGCTTTCGGTTCCTGTCGAATACACCCGGAAGATCACGCTGTCGCACCGCCAGACCTCGGTGGGATTCCGTTTCGTTTCGCCAACCTACCTCTTTCCGGGAGATTGCCGCTACCGTTACCGACTCGACGGACTCGACGATCATTGGTCCATGACCGATAGCCGGAACGCTTCGGTCAACTACAATAACCTGCGTCCCGGAGAATATTGTTTTCGGGTGCAGGTTGGCAACGGCGACATGCAATGGAATTCTGATGAGACGAAACTCTGGATTCGTATCCAGCCGTCGTTTTTCCGGTCGAAAGGTGCTTTGGCAGGTTACGTGGTACTGACGCTTATCGTAATCGCTGTCGGTCTGTATTACTGGATGCGGCGTACCGAGCAACAGCAGCGAGAGAAGATCGAATCGGTCAAACGCGAGAACGAACGGAATCTCTACGAGCAACGCATCAGTTTCTTTACCAATATTACCCATGAGATCCGAACTCCTTTGAGCCTGATTATTGGGCCGCTGGAACAAGTCATGAAATCGCATCGGATTTCCGAGGAGGACGGAGAGTATCTGGCTGTTATCAAGCAAAATTACCACCGGCTTCATTCGCTGGTCAACCAACTGCTCGATTTCCGAAAGATCGATTCGAACAAATACAAACTCCGCTACGATATCTGCGATGTCGGCCGACTCGTCCGAGAACAATTGGCTATGTTTGGTCCCACGGCACAACAGCGGCGCATCCGTTTGATCGAAGAGATCCCTGATCGCCTGATGCAAATCACCGACCGAGAGGCGCTGACCAAAATCATAAGCAACCTGTTGTCTAACGCTCTGCGTTTCGCCGCAGAAGAAATCCACATTTGCATCGATCGCAGAGACGACGGTCTTGTGATGAAAGTGTGGGACGACGGTCCCGGTATCCCGGCTGAAGAGCGGGAAAAGGTTTTCGAAGCTTTTTACCAAACCCGGAACAACGGATTCGCGTCCGGCGTCGGAATCGGCTTGCACCTGTGCCGAATTTTCATCCGCCTGATGGGCGGAACAATTACAGCGACAGAACGTCCGGACGGCAAATCAGGAGCGCTGCTGACGGCATTCATCCCTGAACCTGCGAGCGAAAAGATGGATATTCGCGTAAAAACACGTCTCAATACGGAAACCGTCGGGCAATCGCAGCTTCAGAAAGAACCCGGAACGGACCTGGCGATACAACGGCCCTCCGATATGACGGTCCGCCATACAGTCATGGTTGTAGATGATGACAGCAATATCCTCGATTTTTTGGTCAAGGTGCTCGGAAACGATTATTTTGTTATCTCAACGGATAGCGGGAGCCAGGCGCTCAACCTGCTTCGAAACAACGATCCCGATTTGGTCGTAAGCGACATCATGATGGCCGATATCGATGGAATAGAGCTCTGTCGGCGTATCAAAAACGACATTTCCACAAGCCATATCCCTGTGATCTTACTCACGGCTCGGACTGGCATAAGCTCTAAAATCGAGGGTTTCGAATGCGGCGCTGACGCCTATATCGAGAAACCGTTCTCGCCTGACCAGCTCAAAGCGCAGATTTCCAGCCTGCTTCGTACGCGTGATGAAATCCGGCGCTTCTATGCAGGCAAATTCATGACCGAATTCGATACGGGTTCTCAACAGAACCGGTTGGACGAAGAGTTCATCCTTAAATGCCGCGACGTGATCATCGCCCATATGCGGAATCCGGATTTGTCCGTGGGACTTCTTGCTCGTGAGTTGGCGATGGGCCGCACGCTGATTTTCCGAAAACTGAAAGCCGTTACGGGCTTGACGCCAAACGATTTTATGAAACTCATTCGTTTGAACGAGGCGAAACGGATGATCATTGAAGGCCGATACCGCATTACCGAAATCGGATTTCTTACCGGTTTCAGTTCGTCGTCCTATTTCGCCAAATGTTTTGCCAAGCAGTTCGGGGTTCTTCCGACGGAATTCCTCGAAAAGCAGGACCCCGGAACGCAGTAGCCAGGGGCAGAATGAGCCATTTCTCAACTCCCGGGGCCTCCGAGCCGATTTTATCGTAAAAGTGAACGATATTTTTCAACACGGAATCCCGGATTCAGTAATTTTACATTGAATTCGGCAGGTCGCAGTATCAGCCGGCCAGGATTGACAATGCGGAATCAACCAACCCAAAATTACCCATATGAAACATTACTTACTTTTCTTGCTGGCTTCCTTGGCCTTGTTGACCGGATGCGAGAAGGATGACGATCCTACATCTGTTTCACTCCGAAGTATTACGCGTGAAAAATTCGACTACAAGGGCGGTCTTGCCAGTGCTATTGTAGATGCCGGTGGCCGGGATGTAACGGCGGAGTCGAGCGAATCGTGGTGTCGTACTGCAGTCATCGGCTCGATCGTCAATTTCAACGTTCTTGCGTATACGGGCTCAGAGGAGCGTTCAGCCACGGTCACCGTGAAGGCGGAAGGACTCAAGCCGTTGCTGATCAACGTTGTTCAGGATAAATTCAGGGGGCTTGTCGTTGTACCCTCGACGCTCATCTTCTCCGATACGGACCGCACGCTCTCCGTTGCGGTAACCTGCTCCGGAGTCTACGATGTAAAACTCACGGAGAACCCGAATAACGCATTCTCGTTCTCGAAGAGCGAAGACGGCGCGAGCGTCAGTTTCACATCGAACAAGGCGTCGAGCCGTGTCGAGGTGAAGGGGCGCGCGGAGTTTACACCTGAAGAAGGCGATCCGGTGATCGTTACGCTTATACAACCTAAAAAGAGCACCTATGATTTCCTGCTCGGCACGTGGAACGTAACCAAAACCGATATTTTTGCCGGGAGCATCCAGAATCTCTCGTCGGTCACATTCTCCGCCAAGGAAAATCAATATTCGTACAAGGTCACCATCAACGATCCCGCACTCAAGGATTATCCCTTTACGGCGGAGTTCGCCGATGGCAAAGTGGTCATTCAGACCGGTCAGGAACTGGGTTTTTCGGGAACAAAGTTCTACACCCTCCATTTCAATGGCCCGAATAACGGGCAAGGCAACTATATCTGGTCACAGGCGGGCGTGGTCGCCTGGGCGGCGGAACCTGTCTTCGATGAAAATGCAGGCACGATCCAGCTCGTGTTCAGCGATAACGGCCAGGGCAATGGCCGGGAGGCCAAGACGCTCTGTTTCTGGGAGAACAACGACCGGTATTGGTCGTTTACCGGGCAGCTCTGTTTAACCAACGCACTGGAACTTTCCAAAAACTACTAACCGACTCCGAATGCAGCGGGCGGGCCGCGACTTTTGCCGACCGCGGCCCTGCCTGCGCCCCGGAACCAAGAATTTCAATGACTGACCAATGAAAAAACTGACCATACTCATTCTGCTCGCCATGGCAGTGGTGTGCCGGGCTTCGGCACAGAACCGCGTGGTAACAGGCACGGTATCCGAAGAGGACGGTACGCCGCTGACGGGCGCCGTCGTCCAGGTCGTCGGCACGAACAATGCCGCCACGGCAGCGATAGCCGGGCTTTATACACTCAAAAATGTCCCCTCCGGAGCCGTACTGCGTGTCTCCTTTCTGGGATACGATCCGGTCGAGAAGAAGGTCGATGCCGACCGCATGGATTTCATACTCAAAGCGAGCGCACAAGAAATCGCATCGGTCGTAGTGACCGGTATGCAAAAGATGGACAAGCGAATCTTCACCGGAGCCACGGACCAACTATTGGCCTCGGATGTCAAACTGGACGGCATCAGTGAAATCAGCCGCGGTCTTGAAGGCCGTTCTGCCGGCGTGTCCGTGCAAAACGTTTCCGGAACTTTCGGCACCGCCCCGAAAATCCGCATTCGCGGCGCTACGTCGATCTTCGGAGACTCCAAGCCGTTGTGGGTGGTGGACGGTGTGATCATGGAGGATGTGATCAACGTCGACGCCAATTCCTTGTCGTCGGGCGACGCCACGACGCTCATCAGTTCGGCCATCGCCGGACTTAACGCCGATGACATCGAGAGTTTCCAGATTCTCAAGGATGGTTCGGCAACCTCGATCTACGGCGCCCGCGCCATGGCCGGAGTCATCGTCATCACCACGAAGAAAGGCACGCCCGGTATTACGAAAGTCAGTTACACCGGCGAATTCACGATGCGTATGGTTCCCAGCTACTCGAACTTCAACATCATGAATTCGCAAGAGCAGATGGCCGTCTACCAGGAGATGTACGACAAGGGATGGCTCAACTATGCCAATACCGTTTACCGCTCGGAAAGCGGCGTCTACGGCAAGTTGTCGCAACTGATCAACACCTACGACCCTGCCACAGGGCAGTTCGCCGTACTGAACACCCCCGAAGGGCGCAACGCCTACCTGCGACAGGCGGAGTTTCGCAATACCGACTGGTTCAAGGAACTCTTCCGCAACAGCATTCAGCACAGCCACTCGGCCAGCATCTCCTCGGGCAGTGAAAAAGGCTCGTATTACGCTTCCGTCGGTGCGATGGTCGATCCGGGATGGAGCATCCAAAGCAAGGTGAACCGCTACACGCTTCTGGTCAATACCACGCAGCACATTCTCAAGGACAAGCTGACGCTGAACCTCATCGGCAACGCTTCGTACCGCGAACAGCGTGCGCCGGGATCGCTCTCGTCGGAGGTAGACCCTGTGTTCGGAACCGTCAAACGCGATTTCGACATCAACCCCTACTCCTATGCATTGCGTTCGTCGCGCACGCTCGACCCCGATGAATTCTACACACGCAATTACACTCCGTTCAACATCAAGGACGAGTTGTCCAAGAACTATATGGACCTGAATGTGAGCGACGTGAAATTCCAGGCTGAACTCAAATGGAAGATCACTCCGAAAGTCGAAGTTTCGGCCCTTGGGGCAATCAAATATCAGGCTTCGAGCACCGAGCACCACATCGAGGACAGTTCGAACCAGGCGCAGGCCTACCGTTCGATGGCCACCTCGATCATTCAGAGCAACAATCCCTACCTCTACGACAATCCCGATGAGCCGAACCGTGACAAATACTCGATCCTTCCCCAGGGTGGTATCTACAAACGGAGCGACTTCCGCGCCAAGAGCCGCGATTTCCGGGCTTCGATCAGCTACAACGACACGTTCAACGACAAGCACATTCTGAATCTGTTCGGCATTGTGGAAGTCAATGCCATCGACCGCCGCGCCACCTCGTTCCAAGGCTGGGGCCTGCAATACGACATGGGCGAAACGCCGTTCTACATCCTGGACCTGTTCAAAAAACAACTGGAGGAAAACACCCAGTATTACAGCCTGTCCAATACACGGGAACGCAACGCCGCCTTCGCCGGCACATTCTCCTATTCCTACGACTACCGCTATACGATCAACGGTACGCTCCGTTACGAGGGTTCCAACCGGTTGGGCCGATCGCGTAAGGCGCGCTGGTTGCCGACCTGGAATATCGCCGGCAAGTGGAGCATCGACCAGGAGTCGTTCTTCGAACCATTGCGTCCGGCCTTCTCCAGCCTTGCGCTGCGACTCTCTTACAGCCTCACTGCCGACCGGGGCCCCACATGGGTCAATAACTCCACGGCTACGATCTATCCGCTGAACCCGTGGCGTGGTGCGACTGAAATCCGGGAACCTGCATTGAGTATTTCAGCTCCTGAGAATTCGGAACTGACCTATGAAAAAAAGCATGAGTTGAATGTCGGCCTCGACATGGGATTCCTCGACGACCGCATCACTCTTTCGATGGACGCCTACCGGCGCAATAATTTCGACCTGATCGGTAACGTTGTAACAATGGGTTTGGGCGGTGCCGTGGATAAGCAGGGTAACGTCGCGGAGATGAAATCGCAGGGTGTGGAACTTTCGCTTTTCACCCGCAATATCGAACGTAAAGACTTCAAATGGCAGACCAATTTCATCTTTGCCTGGATGGACAACGAGGTAACCAAACTCAAAACCATGACGCGCATGATCGATTATATCACCGGCACAGGTTACTCGATGGAAGGTACGCCGCGCGGTTCGCTCTTTTCCCTGAAATTCAAGGGGCTTAACGAGATGGGCATCCCGACGTTCCTCGCCGCTGACGGCAGCATTACCTCGACGAACATCCAGTTCCAGGAGACTGTGAATATGAGCAACCTCGTCTATGAAGGTCCTGTCGATCCTACCATCACGGGCAGCCTGGGTAATATCTTTAAGTGGAAGGGATTCACGCTTAACGTCTTCATGACCTACTCCTTTGGAAACGTCGTCCGTCTCGATCCGATTTTCTCGAACGGTTATTCCGATCTGACGGCCATGCCCCGGGAATTCGCCAATCGCTACCTCAATCCCGGCGATGAACGACGGACCAATGTCCCGGTTATCGCCAGCACGCGACAGAATAACGATATTTCCAATCTCTATGTCGCGTACAGCGCCTACAATTACTCTGATGTACGGGTCGCCAAGGGCGATTTCATCCGCATGAAAGAGATCTCGCTCTCGTACGATTTTCCGCAATCGGTCACTTCGAAATTGCGCATGAGCGGATTGTCGCTCAAATTCCAGGCAACCAACCCGTTTTTGATCTATTCGGACAAAAAGCTGCAAGGCCAGGATCCCGAGTTTTTCAATACGGGAGGTGTTGCAGTACCGATGCCCAAACAATTCACGCTGACGCTTCGTGTCAGCTTCTAAACCCGCTCCGCCATGAAAATCAAACAACTGATATCACGCATAATGCTTCTCGGCGCCGGTTCGCTCACACTCGCTGCCTGCAACGATTTCCTCGACGAACTGCCCGACAACCGTACTGAGCTCGATACGCCGGACAAAATCAACCGGCTGCTCGTGTCGGCCTATCCTTCATGCAGTTTCACCCGCATGTGCGAAATTGCATCGGACAACTGCGACGACATGGGAGCGAACAATCCTAACACCAGCCTGCTGCTGGAGCACAACAGCTACTGGATGGACATGAACGAGGCCGAGAACGATAGCAACAAAAATACCTGGCAGGCCTACTACTCCGCGATTGCCGCAGCCAACACCGCTCTGGAAGCGATCGAAAAACAGGGTACGCCCAAAGAATTGCTTCCGGCCAAAGCCGAGGCCCTGCTTTGCCGGGCCTATTCGCATTTTTGCCTCACGATGCTCTATTGTCTCCCTTATCATCCTGAAAAAAGTGGCGAATACCTGGGAGTCCCTTACATGGAAGCTCCCGAAACGACGCTCAATCCGGTTTATCACCGGGACAATCTCAAGGAGGTATATGAGAAAATCGACCGGGATATCGAGGAGGCGCTTCCTCTGGTCAGCGATGCCAACTATGCGGTTCCGAAGTACCACTTCAACCGCAGCGCCGCCTATGCCTTTGCCACGCGCTTCAACCTCTATTATCTGAAGTGGGAAAAGGTGGTCGAATACGCCTCCGAGGTCCTCGGCAGTGCCCCTTCGACCGTCATGCGCGACTGGGCGGCAGTCAAGCAGCTGGCCTGGGACGGCTCGGTCCGTACCCTCGACTACATCAGCGTCGGACACTCGTTCAACCTGCTGATGATTCCCATGGTGACCGGTAACGGATCGCTTTTTAACGCCTGGAGCAACTCCGGCGCGCGCTTCACTCACAACTACCGCGTCGCCAAGAGGGAGACCTACCGCGCGAAGCGGCCGATGGGCGGTCCGTGGGACCGGTGGAAGGACAACTGCATCGAAAAGGTCTACCAGCATCCTCCTTTCATTTGGCAGGACAACGATGTCAACAAGATCTACATGCCCAAATGGCCCAACCAGTGGGAGGTAACCGACCCGGTAACCGGCGTAGGAATCGGTCGTTCGACGATGGTGGCGTTCACAACCAATGAAACGGTGTTGAGCCGTGCAGAGGCCTATGTCCATCTCAAGGAGTACGACAAGGCAGTTGCCGACCTCAATGCCTGGATCGGCTCTTTCTATCTGGTCGGACAGAACGGCATCGAATCTCTGACCCGCGAACGCATCGCCGAGGTCTACGGTGATCCGTCATCGGATCGATACATCGCCGAATACACCGCTTTGGAGCCGACATCGCGCAAGCCGCTCCATCCCCACGGCTTTACAGTCGAGGCTGGTGAACAGGAGCACCTTATTCAGACCACGCTCTTTTGCCGCCGCATTGAGACCATCGCCGACGGACTGCGTTGGGGGGACATCAAACGCTACGGCATCGTGATTGATCGTTTCGACGACTCGGCCTACAACGATGACAATACAACCGGATTCACTGTTGCGGCCACGCTCGGCGAGAAAGATCTTCGACGTGCGCTCCAACTGCCTCAAGAGGTTATCACAGCCGGATTGGAGGCGAATCCCCGCAATGAGAATCGTCCTGACCATCCGTTCTGCCAATAACCAATTCACTAAATATTTATATTGAATTATGAAAACGACAATCATATCCCTGTTCTTGCTTCTGCTTGTCTCAGGCGCTACGACCTCATGCGACAAGGACGAACCGGACGGCAAAAGCATCTTTGTCGATCCCGCCGAGGAAAAGACCGAGTTCGATTTCTGGCTCGACCGGCACTATACGGAACCTTACAACATTCGTTTCGAATACCGCATGCCTGACCGCGAAACCCACTTCAACTACTGGGTCTCGCCGCCGCCCGTGGACAAATCGATCGAGGTGGCCAAACTGATCAAATACTCGACGCTTGACGCCATGGCGGAACTGATGTCCGATCAGAAAGATCCATTGCTCTTCGCAAAGAGTTATTTCCCGCGGGTACTCTATTTGGTGGGCAGTTTTGAGATCAGCAGCACCGGGAACACCGTGCTGGCATCGGCTGAAAATGGCCTTCAAATCAATGTTCTCGGCGTAAAATTTTTCGACCGGGAAAAGGACAGCGAACGAATCGCCGGAACGATGCTTCACGAGTTCATGCATATCCTCGATGGTACATATCCCGTACCGAGCGACTACGATACCATTACGCAAAGCGATTACGTGGGTGACAAGTATGCCCAAAGCGGTAATGACTACATGGAGCTGGGCTTCGTTTCGAAGTATGCACGTTCGAGTCCCGCAGAGGACATCGCCGAAACGGGCGGACGCCTGATCAGCATGAGCGAGGAGGAGTGGGAGGCGATGCTCTCCTCGATCGAAAGCGCGGACGGCCGCGCCAAAATCGAGAAGAAGCGCTCGATTCTCATCGCATGGCTCCGCGACGATTTTGGCGTGGACGTTGCGATGTGGAGCGACATCTACCTGCGCCGTCTTTCCGAACTCGGAGACATCGACTGGACAAATCTTGAAGATTAAACTGAATGTATGAAAAAGAGAATCAATATATTACTGCTGGCTGGGCTGTTATTCTCAGCCGTTGCATGCGACGATTCGGAAAATAACTTCAGCGAGTCGACCTCGACCCGGATCGAGCAGACGCTTGAACGCTACAAATTCGCATTGCAGGCCGGGAAGACATGGGTGATGGAGTATTTCCCTGACGAGAATCTCGGTTATGGCGGTTGGATTTATATCGTCGAATTCCAGGATGACCGTATGGTTAAGGCCTGGTTCGAGGGGAGCACTTTCGTCGAAGCCGACCCGCTGCGGACGGAATCGGAATATCGGGTCGAATTCTCGACCGGTCCCATGCTGAAATTTGCGACCCATAACGATTACCTGCATTTCTTCTCGTTTCCCGGAGACAACGGCGCCGGCTACCAAGGATGGAAAGGAGATTACGAATTCACGTTCATGTCGCTCTCTCCGGCTTTCGATGAAATCATTCTGCGGGGCATTAAAACCGGCAACCGGATTCGCATGACGCCGCTTTCGGGACAATACACTCCGGAGAGTTACCTCGAAACCATCCGCAGCAGCCAATTGGCGATCACCGAGACCGAATTCAAGGTAATGGCCAATGGCGAACAAATCGGGACACTCACGCGGCCCAACGCGACGCTGACGACCAATTTCCGGCAATATGCCGCCAGCAAAGTTTGGTCGTTCCGCTACAGTTATCGCCAACAGGCCTTCGACGATTATGGACGGCCGAAGGTGGACGAACATGGGAAACCGGTCTACGAAACGGTCGAAGCCAATGATCCCGTCAGCGTCATCTACCTGCCAGACGGCATCATGCAGTTTTATGCCCCCTACACGTTTCGGGGTGAATTGTTCGGACTTCCGAACCAGACGGTGCAAACCTTCAAATGGCAATTGGGACCTACCTCGGCATCGGATTGTTACGTTTGCACCGACTCGTTTCTCGACATCAAATTGGTTCCGTGATCCTTAAGAAATGTTTATTCGGTCCGGATGCCGTCTGCCGGCTCCGGACCTTTTTCCTTTAAAACCGATGAAACACTTCTCTTTCTTTCTGACGCTCCTCCTGCTGACGGCCTGTACCAGAGACCCGGAATCCGGCCCGGCTCCCGGCGTCGGACAAACCCCGATGCAGGAGTTTTACATACCCGGCGTATTCCGTATTAAGCTGCGCGAAACGGCAGCCGAACTCGACACCCGTGCCTTTACCCGCAGCGGTTCCGGCTCGGGAATCGCTGCATTCGATGCCGCCGCCACCCGTGCCGGGGCAACTGCCGTACAGCGTGTCTTTTCCGATGGCGACCGTTTCCGCGAACGCCGCCGCAGGGCCGGACTTCATCTGTGGTACGACGTTCATTTCTCCGGGGCGATTTCTGTCGCCGAGGCCATGGAACGCTTCGGCCGGGTGGATGAAGTCGAGTGCATCGAACCTGTTCCGCGTATGGTTCCCGCCGGGGCGACGGTCTCGCAAGCCGATTTCAGCCGCACCTCAGGTTCGGACAATGTCGCAATCCCCGGATTCGATGATCCGCTGCTGGTCAATCAGTGGATTTACCACCGGGTGGGCGCTGCGGTCGGATCGACGGCCGTGGCCGACCTCAACATTTTTCCGGCATGGAGCTTCAGCACCGGACATAAAGACGTCGTCGTCGCCGTGGTGGACGGCGGCATCGACTATACGCATCCCGATCTGGCAGCGAATATCTGGCGCGACGGACAGGGCGCCTGCGGCTACAACTTCTGCCGCCATAATACGGAGATCACCCCCAGCAGCCACGGCACGCATGTCGCAGGTACGATCGGCGCCGTCAACAACAACGGCATCGGCGTCTGCGGCATCGCGGGGGGCGACGGAACGCCCGGAAGCGGTGTGCGGCTGATGAGTTGCCAGATTTTCGACGAGCCGGGACGCGATGCCGCGACGATCGAGGAGATCATGGTCTGGACGGCCGACCATGGGGCCGTCATCAGCCAAAACAGCTGGACTTATGTCCCCGGTCTTCCGGACTTGTCGCAGTCGGGCAAAGCAGCCATTGACTATTTTATCAAGTATGCCGGGTGCGATGAGAACGGCAATCAGACAGGTCCCATGAAAGGCGGCATCGTCATTTTTGCCGCGGGCAACGACGGCATTTCCGACCCGGTGTTCCCGGGAGCCTACGAGAAAGTGGTGGCCGTAGCGTCGCTGGGCATCGACGGCCGTAAGGTCGCCGGGTCCAACTACGGTTCGTGGATCGATCTCGCGGCTTTGGGCGGCCATGCTACCGGCGACGAACGATTCCGCGTTTTCAGCACCACGACGAACGGCGGTTACGGTTATTCTGCAGGAACCTCGATGGCCGCGCCACAGGTTTCGGGCATTGCGGCCCTGGCTGTTGTCGCATTCGGTGTGCAAAGACCGGGGTTCACCAGCGAGAAATTGCGGGAAATACTCGTGGGTTCGGGGCGAAAGCAGTTTACGGAAACGATCAACCCCGAGTATGCCGGAATGCTCGGTAACGGACTGGTCGATGCCGAATACGTTCTTTTCCATGATACCCGGCCGGATCCGATTGACGAACGTACGATTGCGGTTTCGGGATACCGCACCCATGCGGAACTGTCGTGGCGTGTTCCGCGATGCTATCTGGAGCGTCCGGTCTCATCATTCGACGTTTACATCGACACCCGGACATTTTCGGCCGCTACGGTCGACGACATTCCTGCTACGGCCGTCAGACACTCTTTTGCTTCCGATGCGGGTCTCGGTGAGACCTTCGCCTGTCGGATCGAGGGGCTGGAGCCGCGGCAAATCTATTGCTTGGCAATCGTCGGCCGAAGTCCGTCGGGCGTTCCGTCCCGCCCGGCCGTCATCTCCGTCCGGACCGGGGAAAATACCCCGCCCGAGGCAACCGTTCCCATTCCGAACCTCTTTCTGCAAAGTGACGACAAAGCGGGCAGGAGCATCGATCTTCAACTTTATTTTACCGATGCCGATGCTCCGGGCGATCGGCTCTCCTACTTTGTTTCGCCTTCCGCGGAAAAGGTCGTGGAGTGCCGCGTACAGGATTCGGAACTGCTCGTACGGCCCTGCGCTGCGGGCCGCACGACGCTGACCGTAACGGCAAGAGACCTCGACGGCGCCGCGGCGACTTCGGAATTCCAGGTGATCGTCGACGGTACGGGCGTTGCGATGGAGCTTTTCCCCAACCCATGCCGTGATGTACTCAACGTACGCATTCCGGACGCCGAGGGCGATTTTCCCATCCGGCTCCACAATGCGGCGGGGCAGCAGGTGCTCGCTACGCAGGTTTCGGTCCGTGCCGGCGACAACGGTAACACGGGGCGCATCGACGTATCCGGGCTTTCTCCCGGGACTTACAGCTGCACGGTCGAGTGCCGCGGCGGCAAACTCAACAGCCATATCATCAAACGATAACCGCAAACATCATGTCTATCTGCCAATCAATCAGATACTTTTCCGCGACATTTCTTTTCGCGACAGGCGGTTATGCGGCGCAAGCCCAGACCACTGATGCCGGGATCATGCCGTTCCTCGGCCTGGAAACCAATGCCCGTACAGCCGGTATGGCAGGGGCCGCGACAGCAGTTACGGACAATCCGTTGGCCGTTTACACCAATGCCGCGTTGAGTCTCATCGGCGAACGACATGCCGGAGGCACTCTGTTCTCCGGACCTTGGAATACGGCTTTCGACAGCGCCAATGTGCTTTACGGCGTGGGGGGATTTTATACTCCCGACTCGCGGAACGCCCTGTTGGCCGGAGTGCGTTATTTCCGCGGACCTTCGGTCGGGTTGACCGACGAACAGGGATTTCCCGCCGGAACAGCCCGTCCGCAAGACCTTTCGGCGGAGGTCGGCTACGGCCGTCGGATCGGCCGGAATCTGGCGTTTTCGCTGACGGCCCGTTACGTCCGTTCCGATCAGGGATTCGGGGAGAAACCGATGCAAGGCGTCTCGTTCGATATCGGTGCGGCCTATCGCGGGACGCTCCGCGCTGTGGAGGGTGCCCGCTGGATCGTCGGGCTGCGGCTGGCCGACATCGGCCCCGATGTGAAAGCCTCCGACGGAGAGCGCTGTGGCCTGCCGATACGCGGGTCGCTCGGAGGTTCGCTCCATCTGCCTTTTCGCTCGAACCACATGCTCTGCGTCGCCCTCGATTTGAGCCACCAGTTCCGGGGAGGGATCACCGGTCTGGCTGCAGGGGCAGAATATACCTTTTTTCGGCACGGTGTCGTGCGTGGCGGATACCACTTCGGTCATAAGAACAAAGGCGCCGGCAATTACGCTTCGTTGGGTTGCGGATTCATTGCAGGCCCCGTGCGGTGCGACGCCGCATGGCGCTTGGGCAGCGATAGATTCAACCCGCTCAACGACACGTTTCTCTTTTCGGTCGGATTTCTGTTGTAAACGGCGGTCGGCATCCATACGAAAGCAGCGGCATCTTCCGATGCCGCTGCTTTTTCCGTTGCAGGTCTGCTACTCGTCAATCCGGATGCAGCGGATCGCCGCACCTCGGTCGGAATAGGTGTTCTGTGACTTGCAGGTAACACTCCGTTTGGTCTCATCGCTCGGGAATCCGACATCCGTTACGAAAGCTCCGACGTGCCCCCATGGGTTATAATCCGGTCCATCGACATAATAGGTAGCACAGGAACCTCCCCACGTATTTCCGTTGCAGGAGCCGTCCGAATTGTGCCAGTGCTGCGCACCTCCCGTCAGCGGAAAGAACCACTTGCCGTCCAGCCAGACACCGCGCCCGGTCTTCGAAACGTCGACCGCAGCGTTAGGTTTTTCATTGTCGGTCAGCGCCATCCAGGCCTGCTTGCTCATCACCTTCCAGCCCCGGGGACACGGGTCGTAAATCGTCTTTACCCCGTGCGCATCCTTCGACGGATTGCCCCAGGCGGCCAATCCGGCCTTGTCGGTCAGGTAATTTTCATTCTTACAAAGCCAGAGGTGGGGGTTGGCCCGGCCCAGGTCGAATGCATCCTGCGACACATAACCCGTTCCGAGCGCCGTGTTGATGTCGATGGCGACCGTCGCCTTCGTATTGCCGATAATCTGGTGATGCGCCTCTCGGCCCCATGCTTCAAAAGTACCTCTGTCCAGCGCGGGAATTGGCGTATAGGCCGGAGCGAACCACAATCCGGTCATGTAATAGGCATTGCCGCTCATATAATCCGGCAGACCCGGGAACGGATCTTTCCGGCCCCACTGGTAACAGTTGCCCGAGGTCCAGGCCAGGTTGACGGACTCCTGCTGCTGGTTAGGCTTGATGTCGGCCTGCGACCAATCGATCACGGCGCCCAAATTGCGGCCCATGAAGGTATAGCCGCCCTTTACGATGCAAT
>ERZ826613.2364-NODE-2364-length-18843-cov-8.641207_pt1 | contig 18843 bp, 18 predicted proteins | sample MGYA00519925_ERZ826613 | MGnify/ENA primary metagenome ERZ826613 (study PRJEB31778, sample SAMEA3449236) | human gut metagenome | biome: human gut; feature: human-associated habitat; material: faeces | place: United Kingdom | collected 2010/2012 ... | reverse complement strand
AATGCAGATAGAGCAGAGAACCAAAATCTGGTCTCTGCTCTTAGTATAACTATCAGACGGCATCTGCATTGGGAAAAAAGGAAAAAGTTCTTTGGCATATGATGCCATATTATAATTCCTCTCGGCTGGTCAGCACTCTGCTGCAGCTCACCGTAAGATTGGCATTGCGGGTGCGGATGTCATCGATCATCTCCTTAACAAGCGCATCCTTTGTCATTGCAATTTCATAACGAAGTTCATACATACTGCCCATGTTGATGGTTTTTACCTGAATTAGACGGGCAGTTTTGGTGTATTTCTGCAGAATATCTTCAAAGACTCCCTCATAATCAAGATCCTCCGAGATCACGATCCGCAGGAGATGCTGCTGCACACCGGCATGTCCGACCACCTTGTAGGAAACCAACATCACAGCTCCCACGATCACAGTGATTATCGCCGCATAAGCCAGATAGCCCATACCGGTCGCAAGTCCTACCACGATCGCATAGAATACGCCGCTGATTTCACGGGATGTACCCGGAACAGACCGGAAACGCACCAGACTGAATGCACCCATGATCGCCACACCGGTTCCCAGATTTCCATTGACCAGCATGATCACCGCCTGCACCAGCGCCGGCAGCAACAGCAGCGTCACCACAAAATTCTTCGTATACTCCCCCTGCAGCATGTACACTGCCGCGATCACCAACCCCAGTACCAGGGACACACATGTACACAACAGCGCCGCCTGCACAGACACACTCCCTGCCCCATTAATCACACTTGCCATCATATTGTTGATTCCTCTCTTTCTTATAAAATGCTCCATATTTGGAAAAGGATGTGGGATAGATTTTTTGTCCCCCAAGCATCCTGCAAAGCCACAGCGGATATGCACTGCCACATTTGATCTCCATAACAACCTCACCCTGTTCAAAGTACAAATTCTCCGGTTCCTCCCCGTCAAGCGTCAGTCCCCGCCTGCGGTTGCGGATCCTCTGATCGAATGTCAGACGCAGGGACCTGTCCTCTTTTCCGTACAGGGCTACGCGGTCGTATGCGATATACATGTTCGGCCGCAAGTCATATCGATCTCTGGTGTATTCCAGTTCCCGCAGGATCTGACGATGCACAAAGTCTCCCTCTTCCTGATTTGGGCGTTCCTTCTGTGGCAGGAAAACCTTCCTCACCATCTCGCTCTGGCTTCCTTTCTCTCCCTGGCAACAAACATCTTTTCCTTCAGCTGAGTTCCAGCTCCTGCGCCGCGCCAGAAATTTCTCTGCCTCCGAAAGTGGCATGCTCACCCTTCTCTTATAGACGATGCCCTGGTATTTGCGCTTCAGTTCCACAAACACGTTATCGTTTCGTCCGATTTTCCCATATCCCCGGACGCGCACTTTCTCCTTAAACTCCGGCTTCTGGATGGAATGACGGATCATCTCCTCCCCAGGCGTATCATAATAGACATTGCGGATCGTACTCTGTCCATACTCATCCTCCACCGTATACTCTGCAAGGAACTGCCGAATCCACTCATACTGCTCCCGGCTGATCACATACTTTTTCTCCACCCTTGCAAACGTTTCCTGACTCATTCGTATCTACTCACTCCAATCTTTTTTCCGTTTTCTCAATCCAATTGACGATCCCCGGGATCGTATCCGCCCGGCCTCCGAGGAAATCGACAAGGCACTGATAGCTTGCATAACCTCCCCCAATGGCATCTTCCGTCTTATATTCTGCCTGCTCCGTCCCAAAATATCTGGTAAAGAACTGCGGGTACAACGGCTCATAGATCTCCCTGATCTTCTTGCACTCTGCCAGTGCATGTTCTTTTTCCAGTTCATTTTCACTGAGCGACAGCAACTTATCTTCAAAATCCCGCCGAAACGAATCATTGCTCATCAGATAGACAAACATTTTGACCAGCGGATTGGCCGTCTTCTTGTCGAGAAGCCCATATTTCTTATAGTTGTCCTCAGCCATGGTATTGGTTCCAATGTCCTCCACACCGCTGACCCCTCCGAAATCCAGATCATAGAAACAAAGTCTCCATCGCCCGTCAGCATACGGATTGTCCGGATCCACCTTCGTGGTCTTCCAAATCGTCCAGTTCTTTCCCGGCCAGTCCCATTTATTGTTCAGCCAGACATTGGCCGCAAAATAGTCCCTGACAGACTCCGGATCGACCAGTTTGGCAAATGCTTCGTAATCCTGCTCATTGCGGAGATTGTCATGGCTGGCGAAGAAATCCAGCACATCCTGCAGATAGTAGGACTCATTGTCCTCCCCCTCCGGCAGTTTTCCTTCATCCAGCTTGTATCCCAGGGAAAGTGCCTCTGCATCCCCCTTATATGTCACGACATTTTCCTTGGCCACTCCATGTGTCTTCTCAAAATACTTGGCCTGATAATCTTCCTGCAGAATATACAGTCCCCAGTATTCCCCATTCAGATAGACCACGCATGGTCTGGACGCCTGGGTCTCCACCTTCAGATCCGCCAGCTGCTTCTGCCAGTAGGTATCATTGAATTTGGTCGTAAACGCGCAATTTCCGCCATTGCGTAGGATCAGCTTGCGGAAACTGGAAATCACCTCTCCCCGGTCATCCACATCCTTATCGCCAAAAAACGGATAGGAGAAATTCTTCTTGCCATACTTCTTTCCGCCACACAGCCGCAGACCCTTCTGCAGATCTGAGCGCGAATAATTGCCCTGAATCCGGATACCACAATCCTGCTGCAACCGGCAGACCGTCGTCTTGCCATCACTCTCAAAATAATCCACATGGGCGGCCCGCTCCCAGTCCTTTCCTCGCTGTTTGTAATTGCCGTCCAGCCTGCGTCCCGTCTCCACGTCCGGACACGAATCCTCCGCGTCCCGGATCAAATCCTCCAATGCCTTCTGATAAATGTCACCCTTAACATAAATTCCGGTTTTGGAGTCAAACATATCTGAGGAATTGACTGTGATAGACATAATCGCCAGGTCCTGGCCGGACGCATCGCAGCTCTGCTCAATTCCTTGCACATGCTCCGTCATGTCCCCGACAAAATAACTCTGGGTCACCACATCGGAGCTCCGCCCGGAGAACTGCGCCACCGCGCGTACCACCGTCATCTTGTCCACCTCGTCATCCTTCGGATTTCCGATGGTGCTCACAAAATCCTGTTTCTCACTGTCCCATTCCACATTGACGGCATCATACTGTGCCGGATCGATCGCCGAGAGCACATTTGCATCTCCACTCCGATCCGTCACGGATATTGCATCCTTATAGGCGATCCTGGTATCACTATCACGCGGATCGGAGCCATCCAGCGTATAATAGATGTCCCCTTTCTCCGTCGAAAGTTCCAGCTCAAACGGATTCTCATAGCATCCGCTCTCCTGTGAAAATGTCAGTTTGAGCGGCTTGGCATCCGCACCTCTCTGGCAGCCTCCTAGAACCAGCGCTGTTCCCAGTGCCCAGAATACACATGCAATTCTCCCCTTTCCCCGTACTTTCATTGGTCTCATACGTAGTCGATCCTTTCCCTTTTTTTATAATGCTACTATAGCGAAAAACCGTGGCAAAATAAACCTAAAAGAAATGCATAAAAGTACACCAAAAAAGAGAGACTTGTCGAAAGTCTCTCTTTTTTGGTGTCGATAACCAGTGTCTGATGATCAAACAGAAAGACACAGATTTACGACCCTATATCTGTCCAAAATCCGGTACAGATGTAAAAAAGAAAAAAGTATTCGTCTTTGCATCTTAAACAGATTCGTGACAAATACGGATAATGCGATGGATGTGAGCTGGGTTTTCTCCAGCTTGGTGGTAATACAGCTCATGCCGTAACAACGTTTGTTTAATCTAAATGTACGTTCCGCTTCGATCCTGTCGGTATTATCCTTCACTACCTGTTTTACTGCTCTTGTTATTTACAGAATTCTGGAACAAAAACTTAATGAGAAGTACACCTGCGAAGAGTTGATTGATACTATCCTCTCTATGGATATGCTGATTGCACCTGGCGAAGGATATATTCCAACCTACACACGAACTGATATCACTGATGCTCTTCATGATGCTTTTGGTTTCAGAACAGACTATCAGATAACATCTCAAAAAAACATGAGAAAAATTTTAAATCAGACCAAAAAGAAGTAAATATTACCACATACTTTCCAACAAAAGAAACCTCGCAATCGGCGTAATTACGCCGTCTGCGAGGTTTTTTCCTTCTTTCAACTGTCAAAGACAGGATTATAACATATGTTTTAGTTGTAGACAACAAAAATCTCACATTTCCAAGGCTAATGATAACATGCTTTCATCATCACTTGGTTTTTACTGCCTTGGCCTTAGACCACTTAGTGTACACTGTGACAGCCTTACCATCCTTGTATGCGCGAACACGCTTGTATGCGCGAACACGTACATAGTACTTCTTCTTGGCCTTCAGCTTCTTAACCGTCTTGGCAAATTTGGTGTTACCTTTGACTTTAACTGTCTTTGTGGTCTTCTTAGTAAACCTTGATGATGTGGAATACTGCAGCTTATAGCCGGATGCATTCTTCACCTTTGCCCATCTGATCTTAAAGGACTTCTTGCGCTTGGTGAGTTTGGTGATCGCTGGTTTTTTCAGCTTAAAGGCCTTCTTGAGTTTGGTGATCGCTGGTTTTTTCCGGTCAAAGGCTGGCTGAGCTGGAGCAGTTGGCACTTTAGTAGGACTCGGAGTTGGCACTTCAGTAGGACTCGGAGTTGGCACTTCAGTAGGACTCGGAGTTGGCACTTCTGTTGGCACTTCAGTAGGACTCGGAGTTGGCTTTTCCGACTGAGCTACATTGATGGTGACATTGTAGTCGATGGAAGTATATGGAACTTCCTCTCCATTAATCTTTAACGCAAATCGATAGTTAATCCAATTCACGGAAGTGGTCTCCGCAAACAGACCACACTCTTCGGTACCATATACGCAGCTTCCGATGGCAGCTCCGCCCCATCCATTGGCCAGACCATTTCCACCTTGGCTCTTAGGATTTAACTTCTGACCAACAGGAATCTCCACATCTCCGTCTGCTGTGTGTAATGTGAGACTCTTCACATAGATATCATATGTTGCATTTTTATCGTAATTGACAAAACCAAGATTTAAGACTTCATCTTTCTCAGCAATAGGTGCAGTCTTCATCACATAGTCACCTGATCTCACCACTTCCAGTGTGGAATTCATGGCACCGTTCGCTGTCTGCCCCTGAATGGTCACATCTGTGGCGGTAACATCAGTCACGCTCATATCCTCGGCAGGTCTTGCCACCTTCTCGGACTTGGTAAAATACCAGCTGTCGAACTCGATATCTGCTCCGCTAAACACGAAGAATACATTATGATTTCTTCCATCAAACTTCTTCACTGTCTTGCTGGCAACCTTGGCAAAATCACTATTATCAAACTCAATGTATGCCACTGGCTCACTTTGCACGTTATCCAAGCGAACCTCCATGCGGCCCTTACCCTTCACGTTTGCCACAAACTGATCTGCGCCGTAGGCAAAGTCTGCACATTTAACCATGGTCCAAGCACCAGGAGCCATACTCTTGGCAGCTGGGTTCACAACCTTGTCGTAAAATACATCTGCCGAAGTCAACATCAGGCTACCTCTCTGCTCTGTATAAGCATCTACCGCCTTGATCTGCTTCACACCCTTTCGGCTTGCCGCAGTAATTGGAATACTTAAGTTTGCAGGATCCATTGGCAGATAATCCACCATCAGACTTCGGAAACCACCGCTGATATGTGCATCATCTTCCAGCATCATTGTGTGATGGATGATGTAATTTACACCCTGATACTTGGCAAAATGAGTATGATTATTGCCCCATGTCATACCGGAATTACCGGTGCTGTTCTCGCCAGAATTATAGAAATATGCCCCCTGATACTTCCAACTGTCTGCATCCAAAGGAGTCTTGGTGGTCATATATGCCATAGAACATTTAGGCGGCTTTGCAATACCATCATAGTCCCACTCCTTGCCTCTATCCTGCCAGTCATTACAGTAGGTATAGTAAAATGTTCCGTCGATATAATTCAGCTCACTGGCCTCGCAGAAATATGGTGCGTCGATAGACACAAACTCACTGTCAAAGGACAACATATCCTTGCCCAGTCTTACCACCTTTGGCACCTTGCTATGAATAGGACTTTCGTTGGTAGTACCGCCACCAAAAGCCAGCCAGCCTACGCCATTGTCATCGATGACAACGCCTGGGTCAAACGGTGCAGGACAATTCTTCAGTCCCGGCATATTTTGATATACAAGCGGCTTTCCCAAAGGATCACTCCAACCCTCCACTGGATCTGTGGATGTGATAACACCTACACCCTGTCCACTATTTGCAAAATACAGATAAAAATGAGTCAGGCCATCCTCCTCAACACGGGAAGTGATGGATGGCGCCCAGGAATTGGCAATCCATGGTGCAATCTCCCCCACTTCGATTCTTCCATGATAAATCCAGTTGACCATATCATCGGTAGAAAATACCACCAGTGAACGAATCTGATCGTAATCATTTTCCGTATCCTCCTGGTACTGCTGATGATCGTTGGTTCCATACACGTAAAGTCTTCCGTTGTACTCTACACTAGTTGGATCCGCACAAAAGATAGATGGCGAGATCGGATTGGCATTGGCTTCCGATTTCCAAGCATTTCCGCTAACCTCATCAATAATATTCCCCTCATCAAGACTCTCCAGAATCTCTCCCTGAGAAGCATCCGACAGCTTACCGGCAACCGCTGCCGAGGCATCGGGAACCATCTTTGCTGTTGGCACAAAGCCCAGTCCAGACACTACCAGACTAAGGCTTAATACAATAGGTAATACACGTCTCATAGGCATCCTCCTTCACATGAAATCGATATGTTGATTTCATAGTAACATGGCGAAAAAAAGGATGTCAATAGCACCGCAACTTTGTGCTAATTTCCAGCAACTTCCTTGTGGATTAATATTGTCTTTTCCCGTAAACACTTCGATATTTTGTGGGTGACATGCCATTTACTTTTTTAAATAAACGAGTGTAATAATTTGCAGAACTCATCCCCACAGCCCGCGAAATCTCCTCCACTGACATATCGCTGTAGATCAACAGCTCCTCCGTGTGTCGTATGCGAATCAGATTGCCATACTCCGCATATCCCATACCAGTCATCTCGTGAAAAAAACGACTGAACGCATAGTAGCTCAGACCGCATCTCCGGGATGCCTCGTGCATGTCCAATCTTTCCGCAGGATTCGCCATGAGATAATGGATCACATCACTAATCTGCTGAATCTCCTCTTTGCCTCCGTAGCCCTGATGCAGCTGGATACTGCCGTTCTCCAACAACTTTGCCATAAACTGCAATATAACAGCGTCCATCTGCCACTCCTCCGCCAGATTGCCCTTCTTATTACAAATTCGATTGTAAAATCGTTTTTGGTACAAGTCGTCCAGAGATTTCCGGTGTTCTCCATCCAACATCAGAAAAGGTTCTGCATCCGGGCTGATCTCCAACACCTGATCCTTCTGAAGACTGGAACTAACCTGATACAGAAAATCGCTGGAAAACTGAATCACCAGATCCTGGCACTCCGTAATGTTGTGATAACCGTGCATACAAAGTGGAGAAAACAAAAAGAAGCTACCAGGCTCCACCTTGTATCTCTGCCCATTGATAATCTGATAGCGCTCCCCAGAGACCAGGTAAGACATCTCACAATACGCGTGACAATGGGTGGGATATTGACGGTCCGCCTCCGTCTCGTAGCCAAAACAACTGATATGATGCTTGGCAGGTTCCTCATTATTTTGAAATTCTCTTTGATATAACATGGTGTGTCCTCCGCTGAGAGTATACGTCTTACTCAAATATAAAAATTTCTTCTATTGGTCCTATGTCAAGATTTAGTACAAGTTAAAATGAGTTTTTCTCATTCTAACCTGCCAGCAATTCCGAAGTTGCCTGTTGATACAATCTTTCAAAATCATCAGGTGACATATAATCGCAATGACTATGAATTCGTCTGGTATTATAAAACGTTTCCAAGTATTCAAATACCAGGCGGTATGCATGTTTGTAATTGCTGATCTTAAAGCGGTTCAGCCATTCCCGTTTTATCAGCGAATGAAAGGATTCGATACAGGCATTATCCCAAGGAAAATCTTTCTTGGAATAGCTTCGATTCATTTTTGCTGTTGCCTGTTTATATTCTTTCAATACATACTGGCTGCCTCTGTCACTGTGGATGATCAAAGGTAATTCGGTGCTGCGTTTTGCTTTGTTTATAGTTTCAATCACACAGGATGTTTCCAATGTTTTGTAAAGCGTCCATGCAATGATCTTTCTTGAATACAGATCCATAATGCTGGTCAGATATACAAAACCTTCCATCGTCCAGATATATGTGATATCTGAACACCAGACTGCATTTGGACGTTCAGGATTAAACTGCTCATCAAGGATATTTTGTAATTCATTACTGAAATCGGAATCCTTGGTTGTTACTGTCCATGGACGGATCCATTGGGCTTTGATGCCCATTTGTTTCATGTATTTACCGACAGTTCTTTCAGAAATGCTTTTCCCTGTTTTACGCAATTCCCTTGTGATCTTAGGGGCACCATAATTCTGATGAGAATTGTCATAAATCTTTTTGATCTTGTCCTTGAGCAGTTTCCTGCGTTTGGCAGTATTGGATGGTATATGCCGTTTCCATGCGGCATACCCTGACCGTGAAACGCCTAAATATTTTAACATTCCGGAAACAGAAACCCGGCGTCCTGCTTTTTTAGCGTTTTCTGCTTTAACGGTAACTTCGAGATAAACAGCTTCCGTTATTCGCCCAGAATGTTTATGGCTTTTTTTAGCACATCAAGTGCGTCCTTGGCATCACGTAATTCTCTCTTCAGACGGGCAATCTCTTTTGCCTCACCCGAAGAATAATTGCCGGATCCACGGCATTCCAGACCACCGGATTCCCGCAGCTCCTTCTGCCATCTGGACAGAGACTGCTGGCTGATGCCTAGATTTGATGCACAGCCGACCAATCCCAGTTCACGGTGATCATGATAGTACTGGACGGCATCCAGTTTAAACTGTTTGTCAAAATGTTTTGCCATGATAAATTCCTCCTTCAGTACGATACTTTTAATGTATCACTAATCGACGGAATGAAAAGCTCTCACTTTGACTTGTACTATTTATATTCTAACACCAATTCTTCTTTCTGTATCCTTGTAATCGTTTTCTCTCATATCGTCCTCCTCAATATCTACAACAAGCATTCGATGATCACTTATATGCCAATCCTTTTCAAATTCTTCATCTAATTCAGGAATCATACTCATCGTACATTTATATTTTTCATATAACCCCGGTGTTACCAGTGCATAATCCAAACGAGTTCCTTTTTTACAAGTGATAGCATTATCTTTACCGCCTTGTTCTAACCAAAGATCTCGCATATCTACATCTGATTTAAACAGTGGAACAAAACTCTCGTATTGATGAGTTCCTCTTTGATATACGTTTAAATCACCAATAAATATTACCTTTTCATCTTTTTTATCTTTCAAATATTCTCTGATTTTCTCCCACAGTTTTTCTACTTCCTCTGCACGTTTTTTATTGTTCTCACTGTATCTTTTATCATCTTTAGGATTTAATGGCATATGTGCATCAATTATATAGAAATCCTCATATTGGAACACAAATACTCTACCTTCAAAATCAAACTGTGGTTTCACTTCCTCATATGTGTTATTATTACGACAAAAGGCAACTGTAGATAATGGTTGTTTATTTGCAATATTATTACATTTTAAAACATATTTTCCGTCTTTGTCTTCGCATCCCATTTCTTCTTGAAATTGTTTTGCTACATCTGAATTCATATAATATTCTTGAAAAAGAACGATATCAGCATCAACTTCCTCTATCTCTTTAAGGATTGATTTGTAAATTGATCTACCGCTAATTGCACAGTCCCATCTGCTTAAGGCATCTTTTTCACATTCCTTTGTTAAATTCCCGCCATAATCTTTTCTTGCAAGATTTTTCTTCATTTCTTCAAATGATTCACCATCACCACCAAAACTATTGATATTCAGACTAACTATCTTCATCTCTCATCCTCCTACAATTTCATGGGTTGTATCATTTACACCCCAAATGAAATACGCATATTTTTTATAATGAAAAGCCGCCGCATTTGACAGGGCAGATACATATTCGCCTAATGCCTCAGGCTGAAACCAGTTTTCCTTAAATTCAAACCATTCCTGTTCATCACTTAAGGCACATAAATCTAAAACAATTTGTTTAATATCCATTAGTATGCTCCTTTACCCAACCTTTATTCCCAACCAGATTCATTATATCATGTTGGGAATAAAGTTGGGAATAAAAATAAAAAATTTCAAATTATCTTATAAGGTTTCTTCTTTTCCCTTTGCCTTTAGTGGCATAGGCTTTTCTGTATCTCCTCCAGCAACCTTTGCTTTCATCACCTCCAGCTTCGCCTTCATGGACACTCTTTCTGCAGGTGCATCTGCATACTGTCTGATGCCCTTATCCTGCCCTGTACCCACTGTTTTCTCTGCAAGCGGAATATTCTTCGCCGGACGGTCTGCGACCTCTTTTTCGTTCTTTGGAGCTTCCGGCTCATCATCCATATCAATTCCGTCATTACCCTTTTCATCCATGTTAAGCAGGGCATTCAATGCTGACAGACGCTCTAACTTCTCTGCAAGCTCCGCTTCCTGTGCAAAGGGCTTGGTTACTTCCACCTTTGCGGTTTCTAGCTGATGCTCCACAGTTTCAAGTTTTGTCTGTGCTTCCATAAGCTGCTTTGGCATGGACTCCAGTGCATGGTTGATACGGGAGATATTACCGAGTGGGTCTGAACCGACTTCCAGATTGTGTGAAAGCTGTCCTTTTAGATTCATCACAAATTTGTGATTGAACGCATCAAAGGATACTGCCATCTTAAAACCTGCACATTCGCCAATGACCGCAGGGGCATTGACTGTTTTTATTTCTTTGCACATCTCCACAAGAGCTGTTCCGGCTTCTTTCCTATCTATATAGAGCTTATCCCCCACTTTCATGGAAAACTGCTCTTTGTCTACCGGAAGATTTGCTTTCGCAGTCTGAATATCTGCCTGCATACCGCTGATACGCTCTTTTAAAATCGTTATCTGCTGGGGATAATGCTTTGCAATGTTGTCCTCCAGACGGTATTTCTGACTGGTATGGTTTGCCTTCATGAGCTTTAACTTTGACACCTGAATATCGAGGTCATGAGGGAAGCACCGTCTGTTATGGTTCATTCCGTTACTTTTCCCTGTAACCTTAAAGGCTATTTCAGCAAAATCCGCCGATACAAGTGTTGCCATACAATAATAATTGTGCATTCCCATTACCATAGCATTGTAGTAAGTTATACTTAAATATGTACAATAAATATTAAATAAGAATGTACAACTGTTATGATATATGAGTTAAAGGAGGAACTCATCATGATACTTAAAAACCATATCATAACAGATATCTCAATAAACCAACTTGATGATATGCACAAGCTAAAACCTTTTTGGGAGGATGGAACATTGAAGATAAACAAAAGTCAGATTGCCAGAGAACTTAAAGTTGACAGACGAACTGTTGATAAATACATTAAAGGCTATAAAAAGTCCTGCCACAGACATCGTGACAACTGTATTACACCCTACTATGACATTATTGATGAATTACTTTCTGATAGAAATCAACAGATTTTTTATTACAAAAAAACATTATGGCAGTATCTTGTAGATAATTATGACTTTAAAAGCATTTACTGCAACTTTTGTCATTGCCTTAAAAAATATCCTGAGTTTAACTCATATTTTAATAAAAAGAAACCATCAAATACTAAAAAAATTTCTATACGATATGAAACAGATGCTGCTAAACAGGCTCAGCTTGATTGGAAAGAGTCAATACCTTTTATCCTTTCCTCCGGCGAAACAATAGATGTCAATATATTTGTTTTATTGCTTTCATATTCAAGATTCAGAGTTTACAGAGTATCTTTAAGTAAATCTCAAAACATACTTTTTTCATTTCTAGATGATGCTTTTGAGACATTTGGCGGTGTACCCGAAGAAATCGTTACAGACAACATGAAAACAGTTATGGATAAAGCAAGAACCGAATACGACAAAGGTAAAATAAACAATAAATTCCAACAGTTTGCAAGTGACTATGGTTTTAAAGTTCGGCCTTGTATTGCCGGGCGCCCAAGAACAAAAGCAAAAGTCGAAGCTCCAATGAAAATTCTGGATGAAATAAGGGCATATAATGGAAAATTAAATTACAGAGAACTTGTAACAAAAATAAATAATCGTGTTAATTCACAGGTTAACCAGGGGACAGGCAGAATTCCGTTGTTATATTTTGAAAAGGAAAAGGCTTTCTTACGCAGCCTGCCCGCCGATAATGTAAGAAAGCCGTATCAAATCACCACTAATATCGTAAAAGTCAATCATTCCAGTATGTTCAACTATAAAGGCTGTCAATACTCTGTCCAGCCTGAATATGTTGGCAAGATTGTTTCATTACAGATATATGATGGTTACATACATGTGTATTATAACATGAAACTTATAACTATTCATCAGATAAGTATGAAAAAATCAAATTATATTTCAGAGCATTATTCTGAAATAGCCAAGCAAACACATATTTTTAAAGATGAACATATAACAAACAGAGCAAAAGAAAATCTTGATATTATAGGAAGGGTCTACGATTATGAATAATAGTATATATAATCAGCTTACTGCAAATTTGGAGTTATTAAAGCTGTCTCAGATGAAACTTCATCTTGATGAAATCAGGGATTTTGTAACGAATAATGGTCTCTCTTTTACAGAGGGCTTATTAAAACTAAGTAATTATGAAGTGGATTTTAAAGAACAAAGTGCCTCCAGGTCAATGATAAAAGCAGCTGCATTTTCATTTGTTAAAGAATTAAAAGATTTTGATTTTGAATTTCAGCCAAGTGTAAATGAACAGGAAATGAGGGAATTAACAAATCTAGGATTTCTTGAAAAAAATGAAAACATTGTATTTCTTGGTCCAAGTGGTGTAGGAAAAACTCATTTGGCAACATCTATAGGTATAGCTGCTGCGAAAAAACATGTCAGTACATATTTTATTAAATGTAATGACCTATTACAGCAATTAAAGCGTGCACAGTTGGAAAACCGCCTTGATGCAAGGTTAAAACATTTTAGTAAATATCGACTGCTGATAATAGATGAGATAGGCTATCTGCCAATTAACAAAGAAGATTCCAACTTATTTTTTCAGCTTACAGATATGAGATATGAAAAAAAGAGCACTATTTTAACCACAAACATGAATTTTAATGAATGGGATGGAGTATTTTATGATACAGTAGTAGCAAATTCTATTATGGACAGAATACTGCATCATGCACATGTAATTCCAATATCAGGAAAATCATACAGATTAAAAGATCATTTAAAAGCCTCAGATTAATTGTACATTTTTATATAATATTTTTTGTACATTCAGTCTTGACATTTTATATGTTCACATCAATCACAATCTCGTTAAAGAGCGTTGCGTCTTTTCTCACCCCACGAAGCGACACCATACCGTCAGCTTCCATCTGCTTTAATTGCTCCATATAGGTCGGAGCAAAAGGCTTTTTGAAATGCACATTATAGGGTATGCGTTCCTCAATCACATTTATATTTTCATAGGTTTCATTCTTGCGTTCGTTGTGCCTTTCCGCCTTGCTCACATCAGAAGCGGTGTACTTTTTTACCCTTGCACAACTCATATCCGCCTTATTGTTTTTTGCCATTTTGCTCTCCTTTCCAGACAGGGCGAAGCCATTACACAACATTCTTTGAATGTGTGTAACCCACTATGACACTTTCAGACTTCGTCTGCAAAGATGTCGTGGGCAAGGGAGTTCCCCCTTGACCTCCTTTAGATACCTCAATCATAAAAACAGACTGTCCCGCCATCAGACAGCCTGCTTTTATTCTCTCGGTATATCGCCCATCGGCAAAGACCAGTACCACAGAAAGCCTCGTTTTCGTGAGATAACGCCTGCTTTCTTCTTTGCCTTTTTGATGGTCGATTTCTTGAACCCTGCGGCTTCAAGTCTTTCTTCGCAATCCGAAGAAAGCATTTCTCCGTCTTTCAGCATTTCTAAAAGAAATTCTTTCGCCTTGATTTCCTTGTCGTTCGGTCTGCCCATTTTAGGGGCAAGGGACTGGAACGCTTCTTCTGCTGTCATTTCCATTTCAGAAATAAAGTCCACTCCCTTTTCTGCAACCTCAAAGAGAATTGCAGAGCCTGTCGGGGCAAGGTTGGATTTCACTTGCACCATATATCTTTCCGCCGGTGCTTCTTTGTTCGGTGTGCGTGTGATTGCAAGAATACTTCTTGCAGCACCCGCAATATCAATAGAACCGTTGGTACGATAAAGAGGGTTGGTATCTCTCATCTTGTTCATATGAGCGATAATCACGATGGCACAGCCTGTATTTTTTGCAACTGCAATCAAGTGATTAAACTCTGCCCTTGTTTCGTTGGCATTGTTCATTGAACAGTTCTCTCCGATATAGGAACTCATCGGGTCAAGAATTAAAAGTTTTGCGTGATACCTTTCGATTGCTTCAGCAATACGGTTATCTCCAAAGGATAAAGATTTTTCATCTTCTTTGATGAAGATAAGATTTTCTCCGTTCCCACCGGCAGAGTTAAAACGGGGGACTACCGTATCGTCTGCATCATCTTCCGTTGTCTGATAGATGACTGTCATAGGCTCTGTTTCTTCTTCGGTAAAGGGGAGAGGTTCTCCCTTTGAGAGCAGGGCGGCTATGGAAAGCATTAACTTGCTTTTCCCATCGCCAGGATCGCCCTGCAAGAGCGTAACCTTGCCGAACGGAATATACGGATACCACAGCCATTTCACTTCTTTCGGTTCAATCTCACTTGCCTTGATAATTTCAAGCGGTACATTTACATTCATCTCATTTTCCATTTTCATCATTGTTCTTCGTTCTCCTTTTCGATAAATACTTCGGGCAGAGCACCACGATACAGCGGAAACTCTGCTTACAGTCATTACTGCATTTTCTGCAAAGTTCGTTGTAGGTAATGCGATTTCTTTCATTCAGAAACAATGCCCACTCTTGTTTCCGTTTCTTACTCATTCTCGGCATATCAATCCTCCTTTCCGCCTGAAAACAAAAAACCACAGGGAAGATACTTACTGCCTTGTTTCTGTCATTTCTCGGGGCGAAAATCGGGCAAAATTGCCTTTCTAAGCCTTTCAAAAAATCACACAAGGTATTTGTACTAACCTGTGGTTATGTATAAAATTGTAGGGTTTGGGGTAACAAAAAACACCGTATTTCTACGATGTTTTTCGTACTTCAACTATTGTTGTTTCACCAAACTAATCTTTATCTTGTCCACGACACTTTAACGCTTTAATTAAAAGATATTTCGACATCATTTAATAATTGTATTTATAGCGGACTGCACTGCTTTATATCTTCCTTCATCTGATAATGATGCCAAGCAGGTAATCAAATATTCCTTGCCATCTTTTTTATAAAGAACAACAATATTATAGGAAGATGCCATAGTTCCTGTTTTTATTCCTTTTACATTTTCATTATAGTACGGTGACTTTTTATCTAAAAACTTATTGGTATTTTTCCAAGTAAATTCACCTTGTGGAGTTTGAATTGAGAAAGTGCTTTTCCCTACACATTCTTTAACAAAATCATAATTATAAAGCTTCAAGGCTACACGATTAATATCATCCAAATGTGTATCGGCTGACATAGCTGCCCCGCTCGGATCATTATACAAATTTGTTTTAGAATAGCCTTCTTCAATTAAATACTCACTTAGCTCTGTCATAAAATAATTTATATATTCCGTTGCTGTATAGCCCTCTCCTAATTCATTTTTAGCAATATAATATGCCAACGAATAGGCAGCATCGTTTCCCGAAGGAACAAGCATAGCTTCCATTATTTCTTTTACTGTGTACTTCCCAACTTTTAGATTTGCTAAAGATGACCCAGCCGGCACAAGATCCAATACCTCTTGATTTACTTCAATAACATCTTCCAAGTTAACTTTTGTCAAAGCATAGTCAATGACAAATAGTTTTGCCAAACTTGCTACTGTGGGCAATTGGCTATCTCCCTCGTAAAATAAATATTCACCCTGTTCAATATCATAAACAGAAAACGAAAGAGCGTCCTGAGGAATGTTAAGCTCATTTGTACTCAGTTGAAAATCGATTTTTTTATACACATCCTTAAAAAAATCAAAACGATAAATCCCTGTTTTATATAATCCAACTACTGCTACAAACGCTATAAGCAAGACTGTTGTAAAAACCATTATTATCTTTATCTTTTTGTATTTTCTATTCTTCTTCATACTCTCACCTACAAATTCATTTCGTTATTCCTAATAAAATACAACCTTCCATTAAACATTATAACAAAAGTCATCATTTTTTTCAATACTTCAAACTACTTCGACTACACTCACAACTTAATGACTTCTTGAATACTTCCCGAAAAAGAAAACTGCCATCAATTAAGACAGCAGTTCCTTTTCGGCTGGTATGCTATTAGGAATACACAATATCGTTCAATACAATCTCATCTGCACAGGCTCGGATATTATTCATCAATCCGACCCATCTCATCATATCCTCCGCTTTCAGTTGTTCCGTCACACCTTGTTTTCTTGCCATTTCCTTTATCAGATACTCCGCCATATTACACGCCGAAGTATCAATTTCAGCAAGGTGTTCATATAACTTTCCGCTTGTAAGCAGATTGATATACAAGATTTTCCTGTGTTCCCTTAAATATCTTTCCCTCATTCTTCCGTATTTTGTGAGAGTGGGCGGTTCTTCGTTTTCTATCGTCAAGCAGGGATAGTAATAATCTCCGATGAGTTCGTACTGGATACCAGTTCTTTCGTCTGTAATAAATCTTTGCATTCTGATTTCTCCTTTTGCTTCTTGTGATAAAATTCCAAAGATTTCTCGTTGTGGTTTTGCTTTTGACATTCCTCGGAACAGAATTTCTGCTGACTGTGTGTAGGCCAGTAGGTACTGCCACACACAGCACAGACACGCTGACGATAATAATGATTTCCTTTTTCTGCTTCTCTGTCGGCTTTTGTCTTGTCCTGCCTTGCCTGATAGCAACAATCCTTTGAACAGAATATCTGTCGGTTACTTGTAGGCACAAACTCTTTTTGACAGTGAGGGCATATCTTTGTCTTGACGATTTCTCCACTGGTTTCAGCGAGTTTTTTCGCCTTTCGCTTCTCTCGGTAGGCTATTTCACGCTCACGCTGTTTTGCCAAGCGTTCCATCTCGATCTGTTCTTCCTGTGCCTTTATTTCAGCAAGTTCTTCTTCTGTATAGGCAATATCGACCCGCCCGACATAGTTGAAGTAAATATCAACCTTTTGTGTCCTTGCTTTTCCCACACCCTCTGCTTCATATACCACAATCTTGTCAATGAGTTCAGCAAACATCAAATCGGAAATTTCTGTCGGCTCTTTGCACTTGCGAATTAAAGAAATGAAATGCTTAATATCAACAGCATTTACTTTTTCTTCGGCAAGTTCCTTTTCCATTACTTCAATCTTCGTTTCCAGTTCAGCCTGCTCGTCATCGTACTGCTTCATCAGTTGCTTGTACTGTCTTTCGGGCAGTAAACCCGAAACAAGATTTTCATACAAACCACGAATGAGTTTGGAAAGCTCATCGTATCGCTTCTGAAAACGGAGCAATTCCGATTTATTCTGCTTTGGCTTTTCTGTCTGCTTTTCATTCCATAAGGCTTGAAGTTCTTTTGCAAAGGCTTCTTCGTCATTCAGAACAAATCTTGATAATCGTTTTACAGCCGATAATATCAAGGTTTCAACATTATCAGCACTAATTGAATGGGCAGAGCAGGAGTTTACTTTGCTTGCATACCCACCGCAACGGTAAGAATACTGCACCGAACGGTCTTTTTTACTGTAATGCGTTTGCAGGGTCATTCTTCTTCCACAATCTGCACAGTACAGATAACCGCTTAAACGGTTGCTATGCGTACCTTTTGTGGCTGTTCTGTTTGCTCGTTTCTTTCGCTTCTGAACGCTGTCCCAAAGTTCCTGCGTGATGATAGGCTCGTGCGTATTATAAAATACATACTGTTCATCTTCATCGGTATTCTTCCTTTTGTGCAGTTTGAAATTCGTACTGACCGATTTACGCAAAACGGTATGACCGAGATATTCCTGTCTGCTTAAAATCCCTCTTATGGTTGACATTCCCCAAAGATACGGGTCTGTAAACTTTATTCCATTATACTGTTCGGGGTGATATTCCCTTGCGTGTGCCGCCGGAATTAAAACCTTTTCTTCGGTAAGCAATTCAGCGATTGCTCTCGGACTTTTTCCCTCGTTGGCAAGCAGAAAGATACGCTTTACTACCTCAGAAGCCACAGGGTCAACGACAAGCGTTTGTTTGTCGGTTGCTAATCGGTTATATCCATAAGGGATTGAACCACTGCAACGCTTCCCGTCTTTCATACGGGCGTCAAACACAGCCTTGATTTTATTGCTTGTGTCTTTGGCGTACCATTCGTTCATTATATTCAAAAATGGGGCAAAGTCATTATCAGAAGCATTATTACTGTCAATGCTGTTGTTTATTGCAAGAAAACGGACATCTTTCTGTGGGAACAGAACTTCCGTAT